>Ga0256824_10000820_pt1 | contig 12079 bp, 10 predicted proteins | sample CV67metaG_FD_191570 | JGI IMG/M metagenome (GOLD analysis project Ga0256824, IMG submission 191570) | Hydrothermal vent microbial communities from East Pacific Rise, Pacific Ocean - CV67 | ecosystem: Environmental > Aquatic > Marine > Hydrothermal vents | place: Pacific Ocean: East Pacific Rise...
CTCGCATATTTGGTTTGTAGGCACCAATTAAATCTAAATGTTGACCTTCTGTTAGGTTGTTTCCAAATATTAAAGGCGTCTCACTTAAGGTGGCACAACACACAATGTCTGCTTCTGAAATCCTATCCGCTATTTTGTTAATGATTTCAATATCTAAATTCAAATCATTTAGTTGACTTTTTATAGCTTCAGCTTTAGAGGGGGTTCTTCCCCAAATCAATACTTTTTCAATTGGTCTAACCGCACAATGCGCTTTGATTAGGTAAGTTGCTAAAGTGCCAGTACCTATCATTAATAGAGTAGATGAATCTTTTCGTGACAAATAGTGAGAGGCAAGTGCAGAAGCACAAGCTGTTCTCCAGTTTGTGATTGGTTTAGCATCCAAAATAGCTTCTGGAATTCCTGTTACAGCATTTAATAAGAGATACAATCCATTAATAGACTCCAAATTATAAGTTTTATTTTCAGGTGCCACGGTCACAATCTTCACGCCAATTTGCTTACCCGGATTCCATGCTGGCATAATCAAAAGTGTGTTTTCAGTATGGTTGACTGGGTTTTTAACAGCATAATGAAGTCGTGAAGGAACGAACGGTGGTTCTCTAAAACCAATTCTTAGTGCATCAACCAATTCTATGTAGTTGAGGTGTTTTTCTATCGTTATTTTATCAATGTAGATCATTTTAACCAATAGAATCTGTAGTGATACTACCATTAACTTTTCGAGAGAGATTCAATTTGTTTTCGTTTCTCAATTCTTCTGGTAGTAAACTGTCAGGCATTCCTTGGTAACAAATCGGACGAACAAATCGTTTAATTGCGCCTGTACCTACAGAAGTAAATCGACTATCTGTTGTTGCAGGATAAGGTCCTCCGTGATTCATAGCATGACATACTTCAACACCAGTTGGAGCAGAATTAAATATCAATCTACCTACTTTTTGTTCTAATAAATTGATGATTTCAGTATTTGAATTTAAATCATCTAATGTTCCCATGATTGTACCGGTCAACTGTCCTTCTAAAGCAGAAACTACTTTTGTTAATTCATCTTGATTTTCACATTCAATCAAAATAGAAAATGGCCCAAATATTTCTTGGTGTAAATTTGGATTATTTATAAAGTTTTTTCCAGACGTTGTTGCTAAAGTAGGTACGCCTTTACCCAAACTTTCTTTAGTAGATAGTACTACGTCTTTTTCTGTTAGTGTTTTATGACGTGAGTTGGTGTAGTTCTTAGCTATTTGTTCACTTAGCATTGTTCCTGACCCAATGGCGTCTAACTGGGTAGAAAGACTTGCAGAAAATTGATTTAAAGCAGCTGACTTTATTCCGATTAATAAGCCTGGATTTGTACAGAATTGACCAACACCTAAAGTAATTGATCCAGCATAAGTAGTCGCCAAATTTACAGGGTCTGATTGTAATTTATTTTCTAATAAAACAACTGGGTTTATACTACCCATTTCTGCAAAAACAGGAATAGGTTCGTCTCTGGTTTGTGCTAAATCGTATAGAGCTTTACCACCGTTAAAAGAACCTGTAAAGGCTACTGATTTAATGCCTTTGTGAAGGACTAATGCTTTACCAACTTCAAAGTCACTGCCATTTAATGATGAGAATACACCATCTGGCATATTTGTATTTTTAGCTGCTCTGTTAATAGCGCCTGCTACCAAATCATTAACACCTATATGAGAGTTGTGGGATTTTACAATTACAGGACAACCTGAAGCTAAAGCAGAGGCCGTATCTCCACCAGCTGTTGAAAAAGCCAAAGGGAAATTACTAGCGCCAAACACGACTACGGGTCCTACTGCGGTTAACATTTTTCTGAGGTCAGCTCTTGGCAATGGAATTCTATCGGGTAAAATTGTGTCAATTACAGGCTCTACCCAGTTTCCATCTCTTAATAGGGATGCAAACAAACGTAATTGAGTAGTTGTTCTACCAAGTTCACCTTGAAATCTTCCTATTGGAAGACCAGATTCAAGAGAAGCTCTATCGATTAATTCATCACTAATACCTTCCATTTCTGTTGCTATAGCATCTAAAAATACAGCTTTTTTTTCTCCTGATAATTTTGAGTAGATCTTAAAGGCTTTGTTGGCTTTAGCTACAGCTATGTTTACTTCAACTGTAGTTGCTGCATAAAAAGTTCCATTTAAGTTTTTACCATTTTCAGCTTTTACACTATTTATGGTGTTGAGACCTAATGAAGAATTATCGAATCCAATATAATTTTTTCCTGATATCATAACTTATGAGTTTACGGCTTGTCGTGATTTAATGTCTAAATGATGTGGTACTTCTGGTCTTGAAGCAAGTCCATCTTCAATTACTTTTAAAACATGCTTTCTTTCCTCACCAATTAAAGGAAGTCTTGGTGCTCTAACATTTTCTGTTCCTAACCCCGTAGCAACTTCTGCTAGTTTAATATTTTGAACCAGTTTTGCATTTATATCTAACTCTAAGAGTGGTAAAAACCAACGGTAAATAGCTAATGCCTCTTGATGTCTACCAATTTTAGCTAATTTGTAAATAGCTACTGTTTCTTTAGGGAAAGCACAAACCAATCCTGAAACCCATCCGTCTGCACCCATAAATAAACTTTCTAACGCTAATGTATCTACACCTGATAGAATTTTAAATCGATCCCCAAATCTGTTTTTCATTCTTGTTAAGTTTGAAATGTCTCGTGTAGATTCTTTGACAGCTTGAATATTTTTACATTCAGTTAATTCTTCAAACATATCTAAAGTAACTTCAATTTTATAATCAACGGGATTGTTGTAAATCATAATTGGAAGGGAAGTAGAATTAGCCACAGTTTTAAAATATTCTACAGTTTCTCTATCATCTGCATTGTATCTCATTGGTGGTAGCATCATTAATCCTTTTGCACCACATTCTTCTGCTTTTCTTGCTGCTTCAATAGCTCCAGATGTAGTCTGTTCAGCAATATTCATTATTACAGGGATTTTGTCAGCAACAAATTCAACAGTTGTTTTTACTAATACATCTTTCTCATCTACTTTTAAAGAACTCGCTTCTCCAAGTGTTCCACCTAAAATGATACCATCTACACCTGCGTCAATTTGTGCTTGAAGATTGATTTTAAACCAATCAAGGTCTAATTTATTATCATCCGTAAACTTTGTAGTTACCGCTGGAAAAATGCCTTGCCAATTTATAGTCATCATTATTATATTTTATTTCTGACAAAGTTAAAGAGTTAAAAAGGAGTTTGATAATCAGATTTACGCCTGATGTGATACTATTTTAACATAATGTTTGGATATTTGATAAAATATGGTGAATTTTATATCATAATGCCAATTGTTTTTTAAAGTGAGACTTTAGAAATTGAATTTGTTTTAATAGAGCATTGGTGTAGAAAATTGAATTATGAAAGTATTACCATTTAAGATTCCAAAAACAGAAACAGAATCATTTAGAATTCAAATAGATGAATCACCTTACTTTTATGATACGTTGCATAAACATGATGAGATTCAAATTACATTAATCGTAAAAAGTGAAGGAACTTTAATTTGTGGTGATTATATTGGTGAGTTTGAGGAAGGGGATTTGTTTATTGTTGGAGCTAATCAGCCTCATGTGTTAAGAAATAATAAAGAATTTTATGAAGACGATAGTAGTGGGGCTTATGCTATTTCACTCTTTTTTGATAGAAACTCTTTTGGTAGAGACTTTTTTGGATTGCCAGAATCTAATGAACTTAATGTTTTTTTAAAGAGAACTAAAAGAGGATTAAAGTTTAGTGATAAGATACGAGATAAAATAAAACCAATTATGTTTTCAATAGGTTATCAAGTTGGGATCAATCGGATTATTGAAATGCTTAAAGTAATTCAGTTGTTAGCTGAAGCTGCAGATTATAGTTATTTAGCCAGCCCTCATGAAATTAAAGACTATGATGAAACGGAAGGAAAGCGCATGAATTTAATATTCCAATTTACCTTAAAAGAATATTATAGAGACATAACATTAGCTGAGGTAGCAGACTTAGCGAGTATGACGTCTAACGCATTTTGTAGATATTTTAAAAAACGTACTAGAAAAACGTATGTTAATTTCTTAAATGAGATAAGAATTGCAAGTGCATGTAAATTACTTAAAAATAAAGATTTGACAATAGCTCAAATATGTTATCAAAGCGGATTTAATAATTTGTCACACTTTAATAGAAATTTTAAAAAAATTCAAGGCTGTTCACCTTCAGAATATGTGAAGAAAGCTACAGTTTCGTATTAACCTGAATTCGACCTAAGGAAAACCAATAAAATAATCGTAAACACATAAGTATTAATCATTTTACTTAAAAAAATATTAATTAAACAACTAATACTGATAAAAACCTACGATTGTTCGTGTAAAATTTCAAATATACAGGGATTTTTAATCAAATTTTTCTCAAGCTATCTCGATAGCTCTCTCAATATTAAACCGAAACTCACAGCCTATTTGAAGTTTTCTAACAAATCCTTATATCTAACTCAGGTTATTAACCTGAATTCGACCTAAGGAAAACCAATAAAATAATCATAAACACATAAGTATCAATCGCTTTACTTAAAAAAACATTAATTAAACAACTAATACTGATAAAAACCTACAATTGTTCGTGTAAAATTTCAAATATACAGTGATTTTCAATCAGATTTTTCTCAAGCTATCTCGATAGCTCTCTCAATATTAAACCGAAACTCACAACCTATTTGAAGTTTTCAAACAAATCCTCATATCGAACTCCGATTATTTTTAAATTAAAGGCATTAGAAGGTAAACTTAAAAATAAAAAAACCTATATCAAATTAATGATATAGGTTTTGAATTATTAATAATATAATTATTATTTCTTAATTCTTTCAGAGTATACACCATTTCTAGTATCTACTTTAATTTTATCTCCAGTGTCAATAAATAACGGTACTCTAATTTCTGCACCTGTATCGATAGTTGCTGGTTTTAGTGTGTTTGTAGCTGTATCACCTTTTATTCCTGGTTCAGTATACGTAATTTCAGCTTCAATAAAATCTGGTAATTCAACAATTAAAGGCATTTCTTCTTCAGCATGGAAAATGATTTTGCAATCAATTCCTTCTTTTAAGAATTCCTTTTTTTCAATCATTCTTGCTTCAATAAAAATTTGATCAAACGTTTCATTGTTCATGAAATGGTAACCATCACTTTCTTTATATAAGTATTGGTAAGTTCTTGTTTCAATTCTAACAATGTCAATTTTATGTCCCGCAGAAAAGGTATTGTCTACCACTTTTCCAGATTCAATATATCTTAATTTAGTTCTGACAAAGGCTGGACCCTTACCTGGTTTTACGTGTTGAAATTCAATTACTGAAACTAATTTGTCTTTAAATTTCATGCAAAGACCATTCTTAATATCTGATGTTGTAGCAGCCATATTTTTAATTTTTTATATTAATCCTTTAATTATTCCTTTTTCTGATTTTGTTATAAAATCAGTTATATTATTTATTAATTCAGTTTGTTCTAATTCAGCTTCAATTTGTTTTAGCCCCTTAGCTACTGAGCTGTTTAATACAAACAATAATCTGTATAAATCTTCAATTTCTTTGACGTTTTTATCTTCCATTCCTCTACGTCTTAAGCCAATAGAATTTACACCAGCATAAGATAACGGTTCACGAGCTGCCCTGATAAATGGGGGGACATCTTTACGTACAGAAGTCATTCCTGCCACAAAAGCATGTTCTCCAATATTTACAAATTGTTGAATTCCAACCATACCTTCTACTATGGCCCAATCTCCAATTGTAACGTGTCCTGCAATATTTGTATTATTAGCAATAATAACATTGTTACCTAAAAAAGTGTCATGAGCAATATGTACATAGCACATTAATAAACAGTTACTTCCTATTTTTGTTTTTTGTCTATCATCAGTACCTCTGTGAATCGTTACGCATTCTCTAATTGAAGTATTGTCTCCTATTTCGGTTGTGGTATATTCACCATGAAACTTTAAGTCTTGAGGCACTGCAGAAATAACTGCACCAGGAAAAATTTTACAATTTTTCCCAATTCTCGCACCTTGATAAATCGTAACATTTGGTCCAATAACAGTACCATTACCAATCTCAACATCTTCATAGATTGTTGTAAAGGAGTCAACGGTTACATTGTTACCTATTTTGGCGTCTGGGTGTATGTTTGCTAATTTACTTATCATTTATACGGTTTATTTTTCTACTTTGTCTTTAACAACAGAGGCTAGCATTTCTGCCTCCATAACAGGTTTGCCGTTTACATAAGCTATACCTCTCATATTAACTAATCCTCTTCTTATTGGAGTCATTAGTTTTAAATCAAAAACGATAGTATCACCTGGACGAACCATTTGTTTAAACTTAACTTTGTCAATTTTCATGAAGTAAGTTGAGTACAAATGTGGGTCTTCTACTGAGTTTAAAGCGAAAACACCTCCAATTTGTGCCATAGCTTCTATTTGAAGTACACCAGGGAAAATTGGATTTCCAGGAAAATGACCTGTAAACTGAGGTTCATTCATTGTAATGTTTTTAACACCAATAATACTGTCTTCAGTAATTTCCATAATTTTGTCAACTAATAAGAATGGATACCTGTGTGGTAACATTTTCTCAATAGCAACAATATCAAATAATGGATCTTTGGTTAAATCAAAGTGTTTACCTTGCTTAGATTGCTTAATTATTTGTTCTTTTAATACTTTAGCAAATCTAACATTTCCAGAGTGACCTGGTCTTGCAGCTAAAATATGACCTTTAATAAATTTACCAACTAAGGCTAAATCACCAATAATATCTAATAATTTATGTCTTGCGGGTTCATTTTCATATTTAAGTTTTGTTGAATTTAAAACACCAATTCCATCAATCGATATTTTTAATTCTTCTTTCCCTAGTAATTTTGCTAATTTATCTAATTCAGCTTGTTGTATGTTTTCTCTTTCAACTAATACTATGGCATTATCTAAATCTCCACCTTTAATTAATCCATTTTGAGCTAAGTATTCTAATTCTCTTAAAAATACAAATGTTCTACATTCCGAAATGTCAGTTTTGAAGTCTGATATTTTAAGCATGTGTGCATGTTGAGTTCCTAATACTGGTGAGTTGTAATCAACCATTACAGTTACTCTGTATTCTGGATCTGGAATTGCTAAAAACTCAATTTGTTTTTCAGTATCTTCCCATTTTAAATTTTCATTTAAAACAAAGTAGTCTCTATCTTTATCTTGTTCAATAATACCAGCTTTTTCAATCCCTTCAATAAATAATTTTGAACTTCCGTCCATAATTGGGATTTCTGGAGCATCTACTTGAATTAATGCATTATCAATTTCCATTCCGTATAAAGCAGCTAAAACATGTTCTGTGGTATATACTTTACCTCCGTTTTGTTCTAACGTTGTTCCTCTTTCTGTAGATACTACATTGTCAGGGTCTGCTTTAATGATAGGTTGAGTTTCTAAATCAATTCTTTGAAATTTATACCCGTGGTTTTCTTTAGCTGGCTTAATTGTCATGTTAACAATTTCACCTGTATGTAAACCTACACCTTGAAATTTAATTTCTTCTTTTAAAGTACGTTGCTTATCGCTCATTACTAATCTGTTTTTTGTGAGATAATTATCCCTTTTTTAATTTGTCTAATTCTTGTTCAACTGCTCTTAATCTATCTAATATTTGAGGTAGTCTTCTGAATCCCATATATGCTTTTTTGTAATCGTTAGCATCATACGCAGGAGAACCTAAAAGTGTTGTACCTTCTTTTCTTATTGTTTTTGGAACACCAGACTGAGCACCAATTAAGGTTCCGTCAGCTAATGAAATATGTCCAACAATTCCAACTTGTCCACCAACCATCATGTTTTTACCAAGTTTGGCAGAACCAGCTATTCCCGTTTGAGCGGCAATTACTGTGTTGTCACCTATTTGAACATTATGACCAATTTGCACAAGGTTGTCTAACTTGACACCTTTTTTGATAATAGTTGAACCTAGTGTTGCTCTGTCTACACATGTGCCAGCACCAATTTCAACGTGGTCTTCTAAAATAACATTACCAATTTGTGGTACTTTATTGTAGTTACCGTCACTGTTTGGAGCAAATCCAAAACCATCAGCACCTAATACAACATTTGAGTGAATTGTACAATCATCTCCTATAAGTGTATCATGATAAATGTTAACTCCAGCGTTTATTTTGCAATTGTTTCCTATTTTGCAATTGTTTCCTATAAAAGTATTAGGATAAATATGTGTGTTGTCACCAATCACCACACCATCACTAATGTATGCAAAAGCACCAATGTAAACATTTTTACCAAGCGTTGCTTTTTCGGATATAAAACTACCTTTTTCAATTTCAGGTTGCTTTTGAATAGCTTGGTTATATACTTCTAATAATTTAGCAAAACAAGCGTAAGCGTCATCTACTTTAATTAAAGTACATGTTGATTTTAGTTCTTTTAGAGGTGTAAATGTTTTATTTACAATAACAATTGAAGCATCAGTAGAGTAAATAAAGTCTTCATACTTTTGGTTAGCTAAAAATGATAACGTACCATTTTTCCCTTCCTCAATTTTTGATAAACCTGTAACCGTTTGGTCCTTATTACCCACAATTTCTCCTTCTAAAATACCTGCTATTTGTTCTGCTGAAAATTCCATTATGCCAAAAATAATAATTACACTTAGAGTTTACTACTAATTTGTAAAAAAATGTTAAGTTTTTATTAACAACTTACAGTTATCTTAACGTTATTTTTAGTGTTCAAGCTTGTGAAAATGTGATGTATACAAAAAAATGATCCAATTTTTAATTAAATGGATCATTTTCAGTATGGCTTAAGTAGTTATGTGATTAGCCTAATTGAGTGTTATTTAACTTGTAGTATACTCCGCTCTGATCAGCAATTAAATCATCATGTTTACCGTTTTGAGCAATTTTTCCATTTTCTAAAACTAAAATAGTATCAGCTTTTTTAATTGTTGATAACCTGTGTGCGATAACGAATGAAGTTCTGTTCTCCATTAACTTATCCAGTGCATCTTGTACTAGCTTTTCTGATTCAGTATCTAATGCAGATGTTGCTTCATCTAAAATTAATATTTTAGGATTCTTAAGTACTGCTCTAGCAATAGCAACTCTTTGTTTTTGACCTCCTGATAATTGAATCCCTCTGTCTCCAACTAACGTCTCCATTCCTTCGGGGAATTTTGAAATAAAATCAAGTGCATTTGCTTTTCTGGCAGCTTCATTAATTTGGTCGTCAGTTGCTTCTAAGTCACCATACGCTATGTTTTCTTTTATCGTACCACCAAAAAGTATTACTTCCTGAGGAACAATTGCTATTTGAGAACGTAAACTTTCGTTTTGTATACTTGATATTTCCAAGTCGTCAAATTTTATCTCTCCTTTAGAAATGGTGTAAAACTTCATTAATAGTGATGATATTGTAGATTTTCCAGCTCCAGAACTTCCAACTAATGCTGTTGTTTCACCTGCTTTACATTCAAAAGAAATTCCTTTTAAAACTTCTACATTTTTTCTAGATGGGTAAGAGAAATGGACATTATTAAAGGTTACATTACCTTTGAAATCACTTAATGTATTTGATTGATTAGTCGCTTCAGTTTCTTCTTCAATTAATGTCATTAAGTGTTCTGATGCGCCAATTGCTTTTTGAATGTCGGCATATAGGTTTGGTAATGATCCAAAAGATGCGCCAACGAAAATAGTAAAGAAGATGAATGAGTAAAATTCATCTTCTGTAATTTCTATGCCTACCATTGATTTTGCTTTCCAAATGATAAAAACAATAGCACCAAACATAAAAAACATAATGAATGAAACAAAAGCACCTCTTAATAGTCCGCTTTTGAGACTCAATTTTTTTACATTATCTACTTTCGTATTGTATCGGCCTAATTCATATCTTTCATTCGTAAATGCTTTTACATTTACAATACCCATTAGTACTTCCTCCAAAATAGAGTTTGATTTTGCACTTTCGTCTTGTGCTTTTTTAGATAATTTTTTTACTTTAGAACCAAATACAATAGCTATAATTATGACAATAGGAATAACCGCTAACATCCATAAGGCTAAACTAGGGGAGGTGTATACTATGTATGATACGCCTAGTATAATTGTAATGAATTGTCTAAAAAATTCAGCTATTGTTGTGTTTAATACACCTTGTAATAAATTAATGTCTGTAGCAATTCTAGATGTTAATTCGCCTACTTTGTTTTTGTTGTAAAATTCTATTGGGAAATTAACAAATTGGCTAAACGCTTTCATTTTAATATCTTTCAGTGTTCTTTCTGTAACTGACGAAAATAAAACAACTCTAAAGAATGAAAAAACAGATTGGGCTGCAAAAACGATAATTAATAGAATGAAAACACCAGTTATACTGAGTGATGGTAAATCAATAGATGGCATAGCACTACCTGTTGGGTTGTCATTACCTAGTAAACGACCCATTAATAAAGGGAAAAGCATAGCTGTTACACTACTTAATACTAAAAACACCCAACCAATAGAGTAAGTAGCGCCATACGGCTTCATGTACTTTAAAAAACTTTTTGCTTTTTTATATGAATCTTTAGATAATTTTATTTTATCGCCTTTTTCTTTTTTTCCAAACATATTGTTAGTAATTTTGTTCAACAAAAGTAAAATGAATTATACATTGAATTGTCATAGAAATGTTTTTTTTATTTTTTTTTGAAAATTAGTTTGGATTAATAGAAAAATAACTATCTTTGCAATCCGTTTTACGGATAGATAAAGAAATTAATAACAAGATTTTAAAAATATATAGTAATGAGTAAAAGAACCTTTCAACCGTCATTAAGAAAAAGAAGAAACAAACATGGTTTCAGAAGTAAGATGGCTACAAAAAACGGTAGAGCACTTATCAATAGAAGAAGAAGAAAAGGAAGAAAGAAATTATCTGTTTCTTCTGAGAAATTCGCTAAAAGATAGGTCTTAACTTATTATCAGAATAACACTGAAGCTCTTTCCTAATGGAAAGGGCTTTTTTAGTTTGCTTTTGAATTATGAGATTTTCAATTGTTAGTTTTAGAGTGAAAAGTATTTAAAAATGATACCTTTACACATCAAATATATATGCTAAAAATCACGTCAATATTAAAATTGGTGGTCTTAGTTCCTTGGACTATACTGATTGTTGTGGTGGCTGTTGTTTCAATTTTTTTAACATTAAGAAGTAGAACTGGTATGTGGATTGCTCAACGGGTTTGGACACCATTTATTTTGTTTGTGATTGGTGTTAAAATGAAAGTGACTGGTCTTGAAAATATTGATGAACACAAAAATTATATTATTTTAGCTAATCATACATCTAATTTAGATATTCCAATGCTTTCGACAGCATTACCAATGATTTTTTATTATGTAGCTAAGAAAGAATTACAACGTGTTCCTTTTTTAGGGTGGGGTATGACTGCTGCAGGAATTATTTTTATAGATAGGAAAAATAAGGAGAGAGCTATTAGAAGTATGCGAAAAGCAGCTAATAAAATTAAGAAAGGGAAAAGTATAATGATTTTTCCTGAAGGAACATTTGACGGAAGTAAAGGTTTATTGCCTTTTAAAAAGGGAGCTTTTCACTTGGCCATGCATTCTCAAACTGAAATTTTACCAGTAGCAATCGTTGGAGCAGATAAGCTTTGGCCAGAGCATACTAATTTAGAAATAAAAGCAGGAAGAGTTGAATTAAGAATTGGTGTGCCTATTTCAGTACAAAATTTAACTTCTAGTACAATTGGGAGTGTTGCTATAGAAGCAAGAGAAACTATAGAGAATTTAATTAAAGATAATGAATAAAATTATTGAATTTTTAAAGAAGCGATATCAACTACAATCTTCAGGACAACTGTTGTTAGTTTTTATTGTGTTTGGCTTAACAGGTCCAATTACTCTAATGATTCATAGAAGAATTATTAATCCTATGTTAGGGTTTGATATTGATACTCCTTTTTATTTAAAAGCGATA
>Ga0256824_10000821_pt1 | contig 12064 bp, 12 predicted proteins | sample CV67metaG_FD_191570 | JGI IMG/M metagenome (GOLD analysis project Ga0256824, IMG submission 191570) | Hydrothermal vent microbial communities from East Pacific Rise, Pacific Ocean - CV67 | ecosystem: Environmental > Aquatic > Marine > Hydrothermal vents | place: Pacific Ocean: East Pacific Rise...
AAAAGTCTATGGGAAAAAAGGAAAAAATATGGCATCTTCAAGAAAAAATAAGCAACTATATATTGATGGAGAAGCATTATCAACTTTAGCACTGGTACAAGAGGGACTTATCTCTCCTGTAACTAAACTAATGACCGAAGCTGAAGCAATTGAAGTAAGAGAGACTAAGATTTACAAGGGTGTTCCCTTTCCTTTTCCTTTTTTATTAACACCAAAAGGTAAGCGAAATGAAGCCTGTTTAAAAAGCTTAGAAAAAGGTGAAATTGTTCATTTAATGTATCAAGATAAATGTGTCGGAGAACTAACCGTTGACGAGACCTTTATTGTTGAAACAGATGAGCGATTAAAATGTATCTACGGAACATCAGATCCCTCTCATCCAGGTGTTCAAAATACCATTCAACGTATTGGAAGAATTGCTGTTTCAGGTGAGTATCATGTTGAATATCCGCTTATTTCTGGTACAAAAAAAATGGTTCAACGTAAAATTAAAGAGCAAAATGCAAAAAGAATATCGTCAATGGTTCTCTCTGCAAGCCCTTTAAATAGAGCACATGAAAGAATGATACGTCAAGCAATTGAACAGTCAGATATGCTCATACTCTTTTTATTGAAGCCATTCACGTATGATGGATTACGTTATGATATTCGTCACACAGCACTTATGACTTTTATTGAAAATTTTTTACCACAAAATAGAGTCGTTGTTGTACCTTTAGAGAACTCTTATATCTTTGCAGGATACAATGAATTAATTTTAGATGCTTTGGTAGCAAAAAACTATGGTTGTACCAGTCTCGTTATCGGTAATAACCATGCAGGATTAGGTCTCTATTACGATAAAGATGAGATTAACTCTATTTTTGATGCCTCTAAAGATATTAAGATAGAGATCAAAACCGCAGAGCAATATGTCTATTGTAATCGATGTAGAACCTTGGTAAGTACAAGTACCTGTCCTCATGGACAACATCACCATGTACACTACCATTCACCATCTATTTTACAATTGATTCATGCAGGTATGATGCCCCCATCTATTTTGGTAAGAAGAGAAGTTTCAGCGACTATTTTAAGTACTCTTTTCCCCGATAGATTTAAACAACTACAAGAGTTGTATGATGCACTCATGCCCAATGACGGTCTGATAGAAGAGCATAGTGAAAAAGATTTTTATATTAAGCTTATGGGTCTATACCAAACAAGTTCTTTAACATAATCTATGGTGTAGTAAATTGCCATCCTACTATAGGATACACTTTAATGCACCATCTAAAAACAGGAAAATAAATGACACTTAATCGATTTTTTATAACTTTTGGAGGCAGTGGTCTGGCTCCAAAAGCACCTGGAACAGTGGGAAGTTTCGTAGCACTTGTTGTGGGAGTTGCTTTGCTAGAAGTTGTTCCCATGCAGACACTCTTTATGCTAACACTTCTTATTACGATAGCAGGTATATTCGAGATTAATAAATATGAAAAACTAACCAATAGTCATGATGATAAAAGTATTGTCATTGATGAAGTTGCAGGCATGTGGATCGCACTAATGTTTGCTATTGCCTCTGCAAGAACCATGAGTTATGACTACGCCTACGAAATTGCGATTGTTGGTTCATTTGGAGCATTTAGGCTCTTTGATATTTGGAAACCTTCAAGCATTGGAACCATTGATCGAAAAGTAAAAGGTGGTTTAGGTGTAATGGGAGATGACATAGTTGCAGGTATTGCAGGTGGACTACTGACCGTTCTTCTACTTAAAATTTTAGCATTTGTTCTCTAGAGTTTGTAGGTTCTAACCTTTAGAACCTACATCAACTTCTTAAAACTCTCCTGAATCGTCTTTTTATACTCATCCAATAACTCATCTGAAACCGATTCCCCTTTTCGTAAAATAACATGAACTTTTTCAAGTCTCTTTCGCATTTCAGAATCAATAATCTGTTCGGTATAGAAAGTTTTATCATCCAGAGTTAAACTCTCTCGTAGTGCATGAGAACGTTTCGCAACCATAGAGCTATGGTATAAAGCCCTTCCCAACAAAATGTAAGGAAAGTTCAAGTTTTTCATAGGACCAATAGTTAACTCTCGTTTTCCTACCTTTCTGCCCAATATTTTGACTTCATATAGATTGTTAAAGCCAAATTTTGCACCAAGCCCACCAACAGCCCCGCCGATAAAAGAACCTAGAAAGAGGCTTCCTCCTCCAAATAGAAGATCGATACCCAGTCCGCTCATCGCTCCTGCACTCGCACCTGTCACAATAAGCTCTTTTTCACTCAGTCCAAAAATAGAAGCACTCTCTTTAGAGAAGAGACCCGCCTCATCAAGTACCAGAGAATCTTCGATCTTCTCCATACCTTTATGATTCCAGATCTCTTCTATCGCTTTTCGTTGTATCTTCTCATAGTGAACAATTTTCTGTTGATACTTCTCTTTAGAAGAGGCTTCTTCTTTACTGGTGGCGGTTTGTCCCTTGATCGACTGTTTATATACAAAGGAGAGTGTTTTTTGCATATTTAAAATAATAGCATTAATAGTCTCTATTCGCTTCTCTTTATGCAAATTTTCCAAAATAGAGATAGCAACTTTAATGGGTTCTGTCCACTCCTCTTTAAGCTGAGACATGCTCTCTAAGAGTGAAATATGATCTTCAAATGTTGTTGTCAATGGATTAAAAGTACGCACCATTCTAAAATAGTGACCCAATGCACTTTTCCACTGCTCACGATAATCATCTTCACCAATAAGGTTTAAGATTGCCATCGAGGGCTGTCCACACCAACGCAAAATCTCCATCTCAACCTCATACTCTGGTCCATAAGGTTTTGAAGCATCAACAACATAGATGATACCTGCTCCATCCATGATTGGCTCAAGTAGTTCAATTTCATCTCTAAAACGCTCATCCTCTTGATGTGCAAAGATAAAGGCACGAACCACATCGGCTCGCTTATCAGCTGAAACAGGTTCTTGCTTGTTAAGCCATGCCAAAATCCGTCTGGCACGTTGAAAACCAGGTGTATCAAAAAGTTCATAGATTATTTTTCCATCAACTTTTAAAGGAAATCCTCGCTTCACTTGTGTTGTGCCAGGAGTATCCCCAATCTGAATGGAGTCGTCCAGAGCCAAAGAAGAGACTATAGAACTTTTCCCCTTATTGGGGTGTCCTACAACTGCAAATTTAGGATAGTTATACTCTCTTTTAGTGCTATTTTGCATCAATAATCCATACCTTTCTCGAACCCAATCCTTCTATCTTTCTATTCCAGATTGCCAATTCCTTTTTAGAATACTCATAGGCATTTTCTGACGTGCCTAAAAGAAATACCTCCACCTCTTTAACCGCTTTATTGTGAATAAGTTCTTCTAAAAAATCTACAAAATCCATCGTAGGAGGTTCCCAAGATTTTACATAAAGAAGTACCCTCTCTTTTGCCTCTTTTGCCACCTTCTCATCCTCTTCGAAGGTATGGTTTCCACCTGTGATATCAAAAGAAGAGACTTTAATATTCTTTACATCATTAATCAGAACAATCTCATCAAACATAAAATTCCAACCGATAACATTGCTATATTGGTCTTGGCTCATCGCTTTAAATGCTTTAAGATGTGTTCTATTCTCCTCTCTTATTGGAAGATGCTTCTCAGAGTCTGATGCTTTTGTTGAGATAAAAGGTGTTGTAAACTCACGTAATAAGCGATTCACACCTGCCAATGCCAAGAACTCTTGTTCTAAAACATATTGTAAAATATAAGAGGCAACCCAATAGAAAAGAATACGTAAAAGAATGGCATAAAAGAATGTTGCCATTGCCAAATATCTCCACCATTCACCCAGCTTATCAGCATGTGCAACCATTGAGCTATTAAGTTTCTCACCCAACCTATAATGTTGACTCATCTCAACAAGCTCCAAAGATGGAATAGTTGAAGGAAAAATATCACGCCAAGGAAGTGCTACGGTCACTAAAAAATCATGAAAACATTGAGAACTTACATTGAGTGTTGTACTCCAAGAGAATGCTATATCTTGGGAAACAACCATAACAATAAGAGCAACAAAAAGACCAATTGAAAAGAGCAGTGCAAGCAGTTGCAAACGCTTTAAAAATATCCATTTTTGTAATTTTGTAGAGATACTATCTTTTAAGAGATCAAACTGATGTTTAAAGGAAAAAAAGGTAAAGACTTTTTCAATCCAATAAAGAGGAGAGAGTAGTGTTAAAAACTCCAAAAGCTTTCCCCTACTAAATATTGAAAAGAGCGTTAAGATCATGCTAGTAAAAGGTAGCATCATTGCGAAAAAAAGGTAATAGATAATGTTAATAGGCTCTTGTCCATTGTAGCTTAAAAGCCCCATTCCTGTAAAAAAGCCAACAATTAGTGCGAAAAGTCCTAAAAAGTTAGTAACAACACCAATATGGGTTAAAAAGTTTTTAGAATTTATCACTTTAGGAACACGAAAAGCATGCGTATTAAGCCATAAAAGAAGTATCTCTTTAGGCTTATTAAGCAGGTCTTTTTGTTTCAAAGCAAAGAGACGATTCTCTTCATGTGTTCCAATATAACTCTGGAGAAGCTGAAGAAAATCAAGATAAGAGTTAAAAGTAATTTTGTTATATTTTATTTGCATTTAGAGCTTTATTTTTTTTTAAATAATTATACGCTGTTTGTCCTTAATTTTTAAATAAAAACTACGTTTTATTTGCTCTTTGATCATCTGGTAACTGAGATAAATCAGCTTCATCAAAAAGCTCTAATTTTGGAATTGCTATCGATATTATAATAACCAACACACCAAAAACCAATGCGGTTGTCTCTTCATTTCCACTAAAAAAGTCTGTTAAAATACTATTTCCTAAACTCTCTCCCATTAATGGCTTAAAAAAATCATCATAATAGAGTGTAAATACCAATCCACCAAAAAGACCACCAATCGCACCAATTAAAACATCTATTCGACCTTCAGCTATAGATACAGGTCCTGTTCCAGGGCATTTCCCCAAAATTGCCATAGAAATACCAAATAAGATTCCACCAATAATCAAGCCCTGAAGAATAATTGGCTTTACATGATAGTGTGCTTGACCCGCATCAATCATAAAATAGAGACCGATACTGGTTAAACCCACCGTTAAAAAGAGCATCTTAGGGATAATTGTATCCTTAAGCATTGAGAAGCCTGCAATTTTTTCAAATTTATCAACCCGTGTGTATTGAATAATTCCACCAAAAATAACCCCTATCAAGAAAACCAATGCAACCGATCCATGCTCCATATTAATGACATTTTCAACCATCTGAAAAACCCTATCTGTCACAGTGGTATTACTCTCATTCACTACAAATATTACATCTGCCATTAGTTCTTACCTTTGGTATTATAAAATAATTTTCCCGTGATAACCAAGGTGATCATAACAACTCCACCAAAAATCATTGCAGAGATTGCCAATTGGCTCATTCCCGACATAAAATGACCCGAAGTACATCCCCCCGCCAATCTTGCACCAATAATCATAATAAATCCTGAAAAAAAACTCCATAAAAGTCGAGAGAGAACTGATTGATTTTTATATTTTTTCCACGCAGTAGGAATCAACGAGAAACGAAAACTCTTTGTAATAAAAACTGATGTGATAAATCCACCAAAAAGTACCCCCAAGAGCATAACACCTTCCCATGAGCCTGAGTTTTTTATATGAGCAATATAACTGTATTTTTCTGGATCCAGATCAAAAATCAGTGATGCAACATACGGCACATAGGTAGAAGCACCTATCGCTCTATCTGCTCCATATATCGAAAATGTTAAAAGAAGCAAACCTGACATTAAAATGCCACCCATCCACCAAGGTAATCTATTAGACATGATTATAACCTTTATAATTTTTTCAAAAGTATAGCAGGTTACGAGTAATAAGTAAAATTTATTTATTTTATTACTTTAAGTAATATTACTTATTATTTTCTAAAAAACAATTGTCTTATTACCATGTACAAATACACGGTCATTTAAAACGAGATTCAGCGCCCTAGAGAGTACAATTTTTTCGACATCCCTGCCTGCCCGTTGCATATCACGCCATTCAAAACGGTGATTTATGGGAATAACATCTTGAGCAATAATTGGACCTTCATCCAGATCATCTGTGACAAAGTGTGCCGTAGCACCAATAATCTTAACACCTCGTTCAAAGGCTTGTTTATAGGGATTTGCACCAATAAATGCAGGAAGAAAAGAGTGATGAATATTGATAATCTGCTGAGGATAAGCCGAAACAAAACCAGCAGTTAAAATACGCATATATTTTGCCAAAACAATATAGTCAAACTGATGTTTATCAATAATTTTCATAACTTCTTTCTCATGTGCCTCTCGACTGAGTCCCTCTGCTGAGATGAGAAAAAATGGTATATCAAAACGTTTAACCAAAGAGTCTAAAAGATCATGATTCGCAATAACTGCTTCAATGTCAGCATTAAGCTCTCCAGCTTCATGTCGAATAAGAATATCGCCCAAGGCATGTGACTCTTTTGTCGCAAGAATCACGATTTTTTTTCGTTTGGGAAGAATTACTTTTAGTCTTGCATTCTCAGGGGCTACAGCATCTAATGCATCTTTCAACTCATCGGCATCAAACACACCTGTCACCACCGTTCTCATAAAAAATTTTCCCTGATCTTTATCAACAAACTCACGATTTGAATCTATGTTGAGATCTCTCTCGTAAAATACTTTTGAAATTTGATAAACCAAACCTTTTGCATCTTCACAATCTATTAGTATTTTTGCTTTTTGTTCCATATTAGCCCAATTTTTTTGTCAAATTATAGCAATTTTTGTAAAATAAATGAGTATAATCCAAACTTATTAAATAATAAGGATAAAAATCATGAAAAAAACACTGTTTTCTTTAATAACATTAGCCTCTCTTCTTAGTGCTGAGGGTGGATGTGTTTTGGTGCAATCAAATGACATGAACGTAACATGGAAAGCCTATAAAACATTGGCAAAAATTGGAGTTGGAGGAGCATTTACAAATGTAACCTACAAAGCCACTAAAAAAGAGGGAAAAAACTTTCAAGAGTTACTTGTCGGTTCTACAGTATCCATCGATTTAACTAAAATAGATACTAAAAACAGTGGAAGAGATAAAACCTTGGTAGAGAACTTTTTTGGAAAGCTCAAAGGTGCAACAATTGATGGAAAAATTGTTTCAATCAAAGCTGATCCAAAAGAGAATGGTAAAATTATCTATCATGGTGGTGTAGATGTTAATATTAGCATGAATGGTCAAAGTGTCATTGTACCAATGAGATATGACTACAAAAAAGAGAATTTTAAAGCAAAAGGAACCATAGATCTTTTTGATTTTTTGGCCAACGATGCACTAAAAAGTATTAATAAAAGCTGTTTTGTACTTCATAAAGGCAAAACATGGAATGATGTCTCAATCGAGTTTAGTAGCACTATAAAAGCAACACTTTGTGATACAAATAGCACAGTTAAAAAGTAATTATAAAGATATAATGCCTCTTCATTTAGGGGCTATGATAATAATAAATTATGATTTTAAGTGAAAGTGGCTCCGGATACTGGATTCGAACCAGTGACCAAATGATTAACAGTCATCTACTCTACCGCTGAGCTAATCCGGAACATATAAAAAGAAAATTTGTAAAATGGCTCCGGATACTGGATTCGAACCAGTGACCAAATGATTAACAGTCATCTACTCTACCGCTGAGCTAATCCGGAACATATATACTCCACATGTTTTGTGGAGTGCGATTATAGACAAAAAGATCTTATATGTCAAGGGTTTTTATAATTTTTCATTAAATTACCTTAATAAATTCATATCCAGCACTCTTAACTGACAATAATCTCTTTTCCTCTATTAAACGCTTCACTCTTTTTTTACTCTCTTCATCAAAAAGTACTTCTATATCATCATAAGTCAAAGGACGCTTTTTAATGGTAGATAGGATCTCATCAAAAGAGTACGAAGAGGGCTTATTGACCACTTTTTTACGCGAAGCGATATAGATAGGTAGTGAAGCATCAAAATCTAAAGAGATCTGATGTAACGCCTCATAACTTAAAGGTTCGACTCTATATGCGGGTGGACGATCGATCGTACCGATGTCAATGCGTGTGGGATTAAGCTTTAGAAGATATTCATTTAGCGAATCAATCTCTTCTTTCCCGTCATTAACCCCTTTGACTATCAATATCTCAATAATAAGTGGTTTAATAAATCTAGATTTAAAAGCCAACATCCCCGCCTTAATCTCTTCAACATCTATTCCCTCATGAGAACGATCCAATCGTTTTAAACAACCCTTAGTTGCACAATCAAGTGAAAGTTTTACCGTATCAAATTTATCTAGAGCCTTTTGAGTATCTTCCTCATGAATAGTGGAAGCATTCGAAAGAATAAGGGTTTTTATCGTACCTTTCACCTCATTAATTTTATCCATTAACTCAGAAAGATAGGGGTAGAGTGTTGGTTCACCATTGGCTGTAATCGTTAAAGCATCAATATCTTTATATTTTAGCAATGCCTCATCTAATGCATCCATTATATCTTCCACAGCAATAACATCTTCATAAGATCCCACTGTTTTGGCTGGTTCTAATTCGCAATACAAGCAGTCAAAATTGCACTGCTTTTTTGTTGGGCTTAAGTCAATTCCCAGTGATTTCCCAAAACGTCTGGAGTTGACAGGACCAAATATTATATTCATCTTAGAGCTTTTTTAAAAAAGCCGAAATAATAAAAATTGTTGAACCATTTACTTTACCTTGAATATGTGTAGGATCTCCTTCTACCATTTTGATATTCTTAACAGTTGTCCCCTGCTTTGCTGTAAATCCAGCCCCTTTAACAACCAGATCTTTAATAATACTCACAGAGTCTCCAGCTTTTAAGATTGTACCATTTGCATCACGTACAGGCTCCGCATTTTCTGCTTCTAAACCCTCTTCTGCCCACGCTTTAACCTCATCTTCCATATACATCATCTCAAGCTGTTCTTGATTTCCTAATCGGCTGTAAATTCGGTATGCCATCACTTGAACCGCAGGTAGTTCACTCCACATTGAGTCATTTAAACAGTGCCAGTGAGTCTCATTGTCATGGGGAGTATCTATTGAAGTAAGACACGTATCACACGCAACAATCGCCTCTTCTTTTGGCTCTACCACATATTCTACCAAACTCTCTTCTGAACCACAAAGCTCACATCTATTCTCTGATCTACTTAATAATGCTTTATCTATAGTCATTAAAAAACCTTTAAAAAAAATTGGCGTATTATACTCTAATTAGATCAAAGATTCAAAAGAGTGAAATATAAAACCTTAATCAAAAATTAAAATATAGATGAAATATGTTATAATTCCTCATATATTAAATATTTTATGAAAGATAAACAAACTATTATAATGAGCAACAGTAAAAATAAATTAACACATCTAGCCATCATTATGGATGGCAATGGACGCTGGGCGAAAGAGAGAGGTTACATTAGAACCAAGGGGCATGAACAAGGAGCTAATGTTATTCGAGATATTACCGAATATTGTGCCAACCATGCCACTATCGAAACCGTAACACTCTACGCCTTTAGCACAGAAAACTGGAAACGCCCAAAATATGAGGTCAACTTTTTAATGAAACTGCTGGACTCTTGGCTGAAAAAAGAGCTAGAAACCTATCATAAATTTGGTGCAAAATTTGAGACTGTGGGAAACATAGAAGGCTTTTCACCCAAACTACAAAAAACCATCAATCATATTAAGAAAGAGACCGCACACCACACAAATGTGACACAAATTTTAGCACTCAACTACGGAGCAAGAGAAGAGATCGCCAACGCAGCAAGTAGATTGGCAAAACGAAATGAAGAGATCACAGAGACAACTCTAGGAGAAGAGTTGGGAACACCTTATACCGATATTGATCTTATGGTTCGAACCAGTGGGGAGCATCGTCTTTCAAACTATCTACTTTGGCAAAATAGCTATTCAGAATTTTTCTTTACTCCTACGCTATGGCCTGACTTCACCCCTCATGAGCTAGAAGATATTATCGATCAATTTCTGACTAGAAATAGACGCTTTGGAGGTCTTTAATGGCAGAGTTAACCCTTCTATTTTTTATATTCACCTTTGGGATTCTAATTGGCTCATTTCTCAATGTCGTCATCTATCGTATCCCCAAAGGCGAAAGTATCGTATTCCCCTCGTCAAAATGTCAATCTTGTCAAACACCATTAAAGTGGTATCATAATGTTCCCATCTTCTCATGGCTCTTTTTGCGAGGGAAATGTGGTTTCTGTTCCGAAAAAATATCAATTCAATATCCACTAATCGAGTTAACCACAGGAGTTATTGCGGTTGCTCTCTTCTATAAAATGGGATTGGTTTGGAATCTTCCTATTGTTTTTGCTGTCTTTACCCTGCTTCTAGCACTGGTAATGATAGATTTCAAATATATGGAAATTCCTGATAGCCTAAACCTATTAGCACTAGCAATAGCTGTGATTACTCCAACCATTTTAGACTCTATTCAAAATGCCCTTTTAGCAGCAGGGGGATTAGCCCTTTTACGCTACTATTTGAGCTATTTTCTCAACAAAGAGGCGATGGGTGAAGGAGATATTATTGTAGCAGGAACGATGGGTGCGCTTCTTGGTTTTCCGCTCTTCTTCTACGCCCTATTTCTTTCGGCAATTTTGGCCATTATTCCCTCACTTATGGCACAAAATGAAGATAAAGCAATCCCTTTTGTTCCCTTTTTAGCAATGGGAACATTTATTGTCTATCTATTTGATAATCAAGTCAATATGCTTGTGGAGTTTATTATTTATGGCTAAACCTATCAAAATTACCATTGGTGGCTATCTATCACAAAACTTTACCACCTCATTTTTAACCATATTTCTTCCCCTATTTTTCATAGGGGCGTTGGTCTTTATTATCAAGATTTCAGCACTAACAGCTTCGATACAGATCAACTTTACAGAGATGCTTCAACTATTTTCATTCAATCTTCCATCTATTCTCTTCTACACACTACCTGTATCTTTTTTGGTTGCCGTAGTAGTAACACTTTTGCGTCTCTCGAATGACAACGAACTTATGGCACTCTTTGCACTAGGGGCTAAAGCAAAATCAATCATGTATAGGTTTTTCTTTATCTCCATTCTTTTTTCTATCATTCTTCTTATCTTGTCATTAGGATTAATGCCCAAAACAAAACAGCAATTTAGTTCATTTAAGCATGAAAAAGCTACCCAAGCACAGGTCAATATAAATCCCTCTAAATTGGGTCAGAAGTTTGGTAATCTTTTTGTATATGTTCAGAGTAAAGAGGGGTCAACCCTAAAAGATGTGGTTATATATAACAAAGATAAAGCACATAGTAACCAACTCTTTATTGCAAAAAGTGCCAATATTAAAAATGAAAATTCACTTGTAACACTCACCTTGAATTCAGGCTCAGGATACACCTTCTCCAAAGATCAACTCAAAGAGATTAACTACCAACAGATGCAGGTTTTTCAAAATTTGAACAGCGACGAATTTACCTATCATAGTATTGTTAATTACTGGATAGAGATGTCAAAAACATGGAGAAAAGGAAAAATTCTATTTTTTATCTACATCAGTCTTATCCCCATGATGGCACTCTATATTATTGCCTCTTTTGCCATTATTAATCCCCGATACCAAAAGAGCTACGCCTATCACATCCTAGGTCTTACCACAATTGGTCTATATGCTATGGCAACCCTACTCAAAAATCAAGGAACGCCCCTGATGTTGGTTGTATCAATTGTAGTAACCTCACTTATTGGTATTGTTCTTTTTCGTCGTAATGTTCAGAGGTATTTCTAGAGATGAGCAATAGGGTTAAAGCCAGCATCACCTACGATGGCAGATATTTTCAAGGATTTCAAAAACAGAAAAGTACACCCAATACCATCACTACTCAGATAGAAAAAGCCCTTCGATCTTTGGGTATTAGAGATGATATTAGAGGTAGTGG
>Ga0256824_10000822_pt1 | contig 12063 bp, 9 predicted proteins | sample CV67metaG_FD_191570 | JGI IMG/M metagenome (GOLD analysis project Ga0256824, IMG submission 191570) | Hydrothermal vent microbial communities from East Pacific Rise, Pacific Ocean - CV67 | ecosystem: Environmental > Aquatic > Marine > Hydrothermal vents | place: Pacific Ocean: East Pacific Rise...
GTGTAAAGAATACTTGCAACGGAAATTTAATATTAGACCAATTTAATGCGACATTGTTTTTAACCTATGTAAAGTTAGACACAAACTTAATGTATAATATTGAATATTCAAGAAAATTAGCCTACGAGCATTCAATTGAAGCAGACGCTATTGAGGAGAAAGTAATTATGAACCCATCAAACAAAACGTATGGTGTTCAGTACAAAATTGTTGGGAATTCAGCCTCAAATTATCAATTTTATGTGACTGATAGTAGTGACAACTTTTTAAGAGGTGCTTTGTATTTTAATTCGGCTCCAAACTATGACAGTATCAAACCTACTTTGAATTTTATAATGGAAGACTTTGATCATTTAATCGAAACTATTGATTGGAAGTAAATGAATTTATCTAAGCCATTACATATTATTAGTTTAGGTAGTGTAATGCTTAGTGTACTAGTGTTGTTGATTCTTTTTGTGATTCAATTCACAGGTTCTTATGATTTAGGATTCTCCTATTTTATTGTTATTCCATTACTTACAGGTATAGCTTCATTTTTAATATTCTCCTTTTTGATCGAAAAATTTCTCAATCAAAAAATTAAATTAATTTACAGAATTATTAGTTCTCAAAAATTAACAGCAGAACATGATTTTAAAATTGGTGATGATGTACTTGAAAAGTTAACAGTTGATACCGCAGAATGGGCAATTACACAAAAAAATCAAATAGAACACCTTCAAAAACAAGATGAATTTAGAAAAGAATTTTTAGGTAATTTAGCTCATGAATTAAAAACACCTGTCTTTAGTATTCAAGGATACATTTTAACTTTATTAGAGGGTGGATTGGAAGATGAAAATGTGAACCGTAATTTTTTAGAACGTGCATTAAGTGGTGTGGATAGAATTACTAATCTATTAGAAGATTTAGACGATATTAGTCGTTTTGAATATGAGAACTATCATTTAAAATTAAAATCGTTTGACATAATTACATTAGTAAATGAGGTGTTTAATAATGTGTATAGAAAAGCTGAAAAGAAAGATATTCAATTAGTATTCAATAAAAATTATCAGCCAATTTTTGTAAAAGCTGATAAAGGAAAAATTGCACAAGTATTAATTAACTTAATTTCAAATGCAATCTCGTACAGTAAAACAAATAAAGCTGTTGAAATAAGATTCCATACCATAGATAAAAAAACTGTTTTAGTGGAAGTATCTGATAGTGGAATAGGGATAGAAGAAAAACATTTATCAAGGTTATTTGAACGTTTTTATAGAGTTGATAAATCCAGAGATAGAAACATTGCTGGATCTGGTTTAGGTTTAGCAATTGTTAAGCATATTGTAGAGGCTCACAATCAAACTATTAATGTGAGAAGTACAGAAGGTGAAGGTTCAACTTTTTCGTTTACGCTTGAGTTGGATAATTAAATTATTGTCAAGCTAACAACTTATATCCAATACCTTTAATTGTCTTAATGTAATTACTGCCTAATTTTTCCCGTAACTTTCTAATATGAACGTCAATAGTTCTGTCACCTACTACAGCGTCAAAACCCCAAACCTTATTCATAATTTCTTCTCTTGTAAATACATGTTCAGGATTTGAAACAAGTAACTCTAACAATTCAAATTCTTTTTTAGGGAAATGATGTTTTTCGTTATCTACTAAAATCACATATTTATCTTTATCAATAACAATACCTTGAACTGAACAGTTTTCAACTTCTTTCAGTCGTTTTCTTTTCAATAATGTAGTCACTCTTGTGATTAGTAATCTTGGTTTAATTGGTTTATAGATATAATCATCAGCTCCAGCTTCTAATCCTGCAATATGCGAATAATCCTCAGACCTTGCAGATAAAAAGGTTATTATAGTTTCTGACAAATTCTCATCTTCTCTTAATTTAATACATGTTTCAATACCATCCATTTCAGGCATCATAACATCTAAAATAATTAAATCTGGGTTTATTTTTTTAGCCATTGCTATACAATCAATACCATTTGTAACAGTAAAAACTTCATAACCAGCATTGTTTAAGTTATATTTTAGCATTTCTAAAATATCTAGATCATCATCAACTAATAGTATTTTTTCAGTATTCATAATTTTACTTTTTGTACACTACAAAGAAAGGTAAGTCATGTTAACTGAATATTACCTGAAAGTTATGATTTAATCCAATCTTATTTAAATTTTTAACATAAACTTAATACTAAATCAATTTACAAACGACATTCAAGATAGATCTTTGTATTAAAATAAATAAACAAAAAAATGAAAAAAAGAAATCTATTATTTGTTGCAGCATTAGCACTAAGTGTAGCTGTAACTTCTTGTAAAAAGAAAGGGTGTACAGATGAAACTGCAAACAATTATAGTGCAGAAGCTGAAAAAGACGATAACAGTTGTACGTATAGTGAAGTTGATAAAAATGCAACAGAATACAACGTAAAAGGAAACGTTATTACAGTGGTTGATCACGGACAAGGGACAGGAGATAAAATATTTACTAATGATAAAACGTGGATATTAGATAAATTAGTATTTGTTAATCCAGGTCAAACTTTAACCATTGAAGCTGGAACTGTTATAAAAGGAAATCCAGGACAGGGTGAAAATGCTTCTGCATTAATTGTAGCCAAAGGAGCAATTATTAATGCAATAGGTACACAAAATTCGCCAATTATATTTACTGCTTTATCTGATGATTTAAATGGATCATTATCAATTAATGCACGTGGCTTATGGGGTGGTTTAATTGTGTTAGGTGATGCAAGGTTGAACTCTTCACCTGGAACTTCTGCAATTGAAGGTATTCCAACAAGTGAATCACGTGGGTTATATGGAGGAAATGATGATGCTGATAATTCAGGAACATTACAATACATTTCTATCAGACATGGTGGTACCGATATTGGTGCAGGAAATGAAATTAATGGTTTAACATTAGGAGGGGTAGGTAGTGGAACAACTATTGATCATATTGAAATTGTTTCTAATGCTGATGACGGAATTGAATGTTTTGGAGGAAAACCAAGTATTAAAAACTTAGTAATTTCATATTGTGCTGATGACTGTTTTGATTATGATGAAGGTTTTAGAGGAAACATACAGTTTGCTTTAATATTTCAAGATCCAAATGAAGGTGATAGAATGGGAGAACATGATGGAGGTACAACACCTGAAGACGGATCACCTTATGCACATCCAGTATTTTACAATGCTACATATATTGGAAGAGGAATTGCAACTGGAAAAAGAGCAATTACTTTTAGAGATAATGCTGGTGGAGAATATCACAATTCAATCATTATGAATCAAGGAAAAGGAATTGATATTGAAAAATTAGGATCAGGTCAAGATGCTTATGCACGTTTTGTTGCTGGAGAATTGGTAATTGCAAATAATGTGTTTTTTGATGTAGCAATTGCAGGAACAGGTGCAGTTGATACTGATTTATTTAAAGTTTCATTTGCTGACGGAGTAACAGACGCAGGTGAGGTTGCAAACTTTCAAGCATCTTTCGCTTCAAAAAATAATACTGTAGCTAATCCAGGAATTACCGTTTCACCGTTAAGCCCTGTACCAACAAACTCAGTAAATGTTGGTAATGCAGCTACTCCCACAGATAGTTGGTTTACAACAACTACATATAAAGGAGCTTTTGATCCTTCTGCTTCAAATTGGGCAACAGGTTGGACGTTATTGTTCGAGTAAACAAATAGTAATTACTAACTTATTTAAGAGGTGGCCGTTTATCGGTTACCTCTTTTTATAAGTTACAATGATGCTTAGTCAGCAAAATATAGTTTAACAGATAATATATTATAAAAAAAAATGGAATTGTTTATTATGACATTTGGTGCCTTAATATCGGTAATGAATCCTTTAGGAACTGTACCAATATTTGTAGGTTTAACACAAGATGAAACAAAAAAAGAACGTAATAGAATTGTATTTAACACATCTTTAAATGTATTTATCATCTTATTGATTTCATTCTTTATAGGTAAATACATACTAATCTTTTTTGGTATAACACTTAATGCTTTAAAAATAGCTGGAGGTTTAATAATTGCATCCTCTGGTTTTGCATTATTACAAGGAGAGTTTACTAAACATAAAGGAATGAAAAAAGAAAAAGTAAAAAATGATGTCAACTCAAGGTCTGATATTTCTTTAACGCCTTTGGCAATACCTATGATAGCAGGTCCAGGAACTATATCATTATTGATAACCTATAATCAAGAGTTTAAAGGAATAACAAACATAGTTATCATATTAAGTTCAATTCTTTTAGCATCAATAGTCATTTATCTTGTTTTAAAAAGTTCTTTTTTAATTGTCAAAAAGTTAGGGGCATCAGGAATAAATGCATTATCAAGAATTATTGGGTTTATTGTAATATCGATAGGTATAGAATTTATTATTTCTGCAATTATCTCAATTTTAAAATTATAGTTTAACATAAATTTAATATTGCTTTAATTTTCTAATGATGTAACGGTTGTTTCTTTGTGGTAACAAATATAAAAGAAATGAATTACATAATAAAAATTTGCATGTTTATCTTAGTTTTAACTAATACAAGTGCGTTTGCTCAAGATGGTTTTGTTACAGGGGTAATTTTAGATGCCCTAACTAATGAAGAAATTATTACAGCAAAAATCTACAATACAGATAAAAGTATTATTAAGCTTTCAGATTACAATGGAAACTATTCAATACCACTAAAGCCAGGAAAACAGTTTGTAAACTGTCAATTCATGGGGTATGAAACTGATTCTGTTGAGGTTGTTATTGTTCCTAACGAAACACTTGAAGTAAATTTTAAATTAGTTGAAAGTAAAGAAATGATGGCAGTTGTAGTTGTAACAGCAAAACAAATTAATAGTTCTGCTATAGCAACCTTATCATTAGAAAAATCTGCAAAAATGGTAACAGATGGTATTGGTAAAGAGGAAATGTCTGATAGAGGTGTATCCAATGCTGCAGATGCAGTCAAACAAGTACCAGGTGCAACAGTTGAGGATGGGAAATATGTTTACGTCAGAGGTCTGTCTGATAGATACAGTAAAACGCTTTTAAATGGAGCTGATATTCCTGGTTTAGATCCGAACAGAAATTCCGTTCAAATGGATTTATTTCCATCTTCATTAATTCAAAACATTGTAGTTTACAAATCGTTTTCACCAGAATTACCTGCGAATTTTACAGGAGGGTTAGTGGATATAAAAACTAAAGAGTTTCCTAATAAATTTACATTGTATTTTTCATCAAAGTTTGGTTTTAATACACAATCGTCTTTAAAATCTGATTTTTTAACACAAAAAGGATTCAGCTCGGATAATTTAGCAATGGGTGCATCTCAAAGAGAATTACCTAAATCTATTTCAAAAACATCTGTTCAAGACTTTCCTTCACCAGGCATAAATGATGCAAAATTAAATTCTTTTGGTAAAGAATTTAATAGAGATTTTGAGCCTATTAATTCAAAATCAGGCTTAAATGGATCTTATACATTTTCAGTTGGTAATTCAATCCAATTAAAACAAAAAAATCAATATCCAAAATTAGGGTACTTTGCTGGTGTTTCTTACAAAAAATCTTTTAAATATTATACTAATGGTGAACAAGGTAGATACAAATTGACTGGGAATGTGGTGGAGAATAATTTACTAAATACAGAATTAAATTTAACTGATTCTAAAGGTGTTCAAGATGTAATTTGGGGTGCTTTAGGAAATTTATCATTACAATTGAATGAAAATAACAGTATAAGTATGGTTGTTAATAGATTTCAAAATGGAATTAATTCAACACGTTATTTAGAGGGTCATAATTATTCTGCTGCAAGTGATTTGTTTTTTCAAACAAGAACATTATTCTATCAACAAAGAGAATTAACAAATGTTCAACTTAAAGGTTCTCACCATTTATTTTCAAAACCAGAAAGTGATGTCGATATTCAGATGAATTGGATAACGTCTTATACAAATTCAACACAAAAAACTCCAGAACTAAAGTTTTTTACTAATGATTACACAATCCAAAATAATAAAGATACTTTATATGATCTTCAACCTGCTTTATATTCCGACCCCTCACAGTTTTCAAGATTAATGATTGAGGATAACCTAAATACAAAAGTTGATTTTGAAATACCTTTTGCTTTTTTTAACTCCAATATTAAATCTGAAAATGTATTTAAAGTAGGAGCTTATTTTTTATCAAAAAACAGAATATTTACTGAACATAGATACGATTTTGTTACACAATCAGGTCTAAACACTAACTATAATGGTGATGTAAATAGCTATGTAGCTGATAATATGTTTAACAGTGGAGACTATACAAATGGGTTTATTTATGTTCAGAATGCGAGTGAAAAACGTAATAATTATGTGGGGTCAGAATCTAATTTAGCTGCCTATGCTTTAACAGATTTAGAATTTGGATCTAAATTAGATGTTAGGATTGGTGCAAGGATTGAACAGAGTATAATTTTTGCAAAGAGTATGAATAAAAATGATAAAGCAGGGTACTTAAAGAACTTAGATGTTTTACCGTCATTAAATGCTACTTATGAAATAATTAAAGATACATTCAAAATTAGATTTGGGTATTCAAGAACTTTAGCAAGACCTTCTTTTAGAGAATTAGCACCCTTTTCAAGTTTTGATTTTGTTGGAGGTAATGTATTTGTAGGTAATCCTGATTTAAAAAGAACATTAATTGATAACATTGATTTAAGGTTTGAATACTACCCAACTTATAGAGAGAATGTATCTTTAGGTTTATTTACAAAGAACTTTACAAATCCAATAGAAAGAGCTTTTAACCCAGAAGCAGCTAATGCTGAGTTAACTTGGAAAAATGTTGACAATGCACATGTCTATGGTGCCGAATTAGAATTTAGTAAGCATTTAAAAAAAGGAATTAAATTTATTGAGGACTTAACATTAGGAGGAAATTTTACCTATGTTAAATCAATCGTTTCTATACCTGAAAAAGAATTAATTGTTATAAAAAATCAAGATTCTAACGCGAAAGCAACAAGAGAGATGTTTGGACAATCACCATTTATTGTTAATGCTTTTATTAATTATAAAAATAAAAAAGGTATTAATGTAAATGTTAACTTTAGTGTGAGTGGAAAACAAATTTCTGTAATTACAATCGGTGCAACTCCAAATGTTTACAAACAAGCCAGACCAATGTTAGGCTTTAACATTAGCAAAAAAATAAATAACTTTACTATTAAGTTAAGCGCAGATAATTTACTAAATTCAAAATACTTAAGTACATATTCATATAAAGGGAATGATTATACGTTTTCAAGTTATACAAAAGGAAGAACGTTTAGTATTAAAATAGCTTATAATTTTGTAAAGAACTAATATTCATTTTTAGATATACGAAATCCGTTATCAATTTTAATGGTTTAGACTTAATTGATATAATGCAATAAGTACAGTGTATAGAGGTTGAACCTATTATTTAGATTATTTTGTGTTTAGTTGGTTTTACACTTGACCTTTATAATTAGAGGTTTTAGTACCAACTAAAATTTGTACCTTTGCCATTCAAATTATTAGCCAATGTTACAATCAATGACTGGTTTTGGTAAAGCAACCGGAACTTTTGAAGATAAAAAAATTACAATAGAGTTAAAATCGTTAAACTCTAAAAATATGGACATTTTTGTTAGGATGCCCAGTTATTACAAAGAGCACGAAATTACACTACGTAAATTAATAGGTGCTGAATTAGATAGGGGTAAAATTGAATGTACAATTTTAGTTGAAAGTGTTGGTGTTAAAAGTGGTTCAACTATTAATAAAACCTTAGCAAAATCATATTTTTCTCAGTTATCAGAAATTGCAACTGATTTAAATTTATCTACAGAAGGTGTTTTACCTGCATTATTAAGAATGCCAGATATTTTTTCTGTTGAACAAGAAGAAATTAATGAAAATGAATGGGGTGCTGTTTTTAATTTAGTAAAAGAAGCTATTACATCACATAAAGAATTCAGATTAGTAGAAGGTAAACATTTACAAAATGAATTTTCTGAAAGAATAGGAGCAATCCAATTAGCTTTTGATAAAGTTCCAAAATTTGAAACAGAAAGAATTGAATCAATTAAAGCAAGAATTGAAAACAATTTAAAAGAATTTGTTGGTGGAGATAAAGTAGATAAAAATAGATTTGAACAAGAGTTAATCTATTACATTGAAAAAATTGACATAGCTGAAGAAAAACATAGATTACAAAACCATTTAACTTATTTTTTAGAGATTATGAATGAACCAAAATCTCAAGGGAAAAAATTAGGATTTATTGGTCAAGAAATTGGTAGAGAAATTAATACATTAGGATCAAAATCTTATCATGCAGACATGCAAAAATTAGTGGTAGAGATGAAAGATGAATTAGAAAAAATTAAAGAACAGATATTAAACACACTTTAAGAATGGATAATCCAAATAATGGTAAATGCATCATTTTTTCAGCACCTTCAGGAGCAGGAAAAACTACAATTGTTAAGTATTTATTACGTAATGTAGAAAATTTAGTATTTTCTATTTCTGCTGCATCACGTCAACCAAGAGGTAGAGAAGTGAATGGGTTAGATTATCACTTTTTTTCTGTTCAAGAATTTAAAACTAAAATTGCTAATAATGATTTTGTAGAATGGGAAGAGGTGTATAATGACAATTTTTATGGAACCTTAAAATCAGAAGTTGATAAAGCGTGGAGTAATGGGAAAACCGTTGTGTTTGATGTAGATGCAATTGGAGGAATTAATCTTAAAAAGATATTTGGAAAAAATGCATTGTCAATTTTTGTTAAACCTCCTTCTTTGTTTGTGTTAGAACAACGCTTAAAAAATAGAAGAACAGAAACTCCAGAACAAATTAAAATGCGTTTAGATAAAGCAAATGAAGAGTTGTCTCATGCCTCCGTATTTGATTACGTATTGCTTAATGATCATTTAGAAAAGGCATGTGCTGAAATAAAAAGTGAAATAGAAAATTTTATCTGATTTATCAGTATAATTTTTACGAAAAAAAAGAAACACATTTCTACCAAGCTAACTTCATGACAAACATTGTAAACGATATGGTAAATTCATTTGACGCTAATCCAAATGGATCAACTAAAAATATAGGATTGTTTTTTGGATCATTTAATCCAATACATATAGGTCATTTATTAATTGCCAACCACATGGTAAATCATACTGATTTAGAAGAGATTTGGTTTGTTGTTTCACCTCACAATCCACACAAGAATAAGGCTTCTTTATTGAAAGATTATCACCGATTAGCTATCGTTAAAGAAGCAATTGAAGATAATGATAAATTTAAAGCGTCAGACGTTGAGTTTAGTTTATCACAACCATCATACACGGTTGAAACATTAGCCTATTTAAAAGAAAAACATCCAACTTATAACTTTTCATTGTTAATGGGTGAAGACAATTTGCGATCATTCCATAAATGGAAAAATTACGAATTGATTTTAGAAAACAACCCAATTTTTATATACCCACGCGTATTAACTATTCAAGAATTAGAAAAAGGAGATTTAAAACAAGACGCTAAAACAATTGAATTATTGAATCATAAAAACATTACAGTAACTAATGCACCAGTAATGAAAGTAAGTTCGAGTTTGATAAGAAACTTAATTAAAGATAACAAAAGCACAAAGTATTTACTAACAGAACCTGCTAAAAAGTATATAGAAGAAATGAATTTTTATAAGTAGTATTACTTTGTAATTTTACGCACAATTATTTACACAATTTCAAATTACCTTTACATAAAATGTAATGTTATGTATAAGTATTTAGTAGTATCCGCTTTAATTTTAAATATAATTTCTTGTAAAAAATTAGATGAATTTACAAAATTCACAATAACTTCAGACACAGAGAGTGTAATAGAAAGTGTGATTGGTATTAATTTACCAATTGATTTACCTACACCAACAATTACTACTAATATTGAGCAAGAAATGGAGGAACAAAACTCCAAAAAAGACTTGATTGAATATGCAAATTTAACCAAATTAGAACTTTCAATAAAATCTCCAACGTCAGCAAATTTTGATTTTTTAAATGATATTGAAATTTTTATTAAAGGAAATGGTTTGTCTAAACAAAAAATAGCAGAACTTCATAATATACCTGAAACAGGTTTAACATTCATTAAATTAAAAATTGTACCAAATGTAGATTTAACAAATTACATTAAATTGGATAAATATTTTTTAGATATTTCTGTCAAAACAGATCAAGTTAATTTACAAGATGTCACTTTAGGTATTCATTCTGAAGTATTTGTTGATGCAAAAATATTAGGTATTTAAATAGTTTAATTCAATCCTTAATATTAGTTGGTTTACAGGGTATTACTTATCAATTTTATTTAAACATTATCGATTTATCAAAATAAAAGTTTAAATCATAATCTATTAATTTATTGAAAGTTTTTAGTTTATGAAATCAAACTCAATTTACAAAGTATTGAACTTTAAATAATATTATTTGTATTACCCAATAAAGAAATTATTCTATTTAGAGTAGCTAACAAAATACGTTCTATAAATTAACTCTAACCCCAACCATAAAGCTTCTACCAGGAGCAGATATGGCTGAAGAAAATTGTCTGTAATGAATATCCATTAAGTTGGTTACAGAAAACTGTAAAGTTACATTATCAAAACCAGTATACCCAAATCTAAAATTAGCCGTTGCCCATGCTGGAGTTCCAAAGCCTTCTATTGCTTCATCTAAATTGTCCGAACTTCCACCATAATCTGTATGGTTTTTACGCAAGTTATAATAACTGTAAACGGCTGTGTTAAATTTATTGTTTTTATATTCTAACTCTACTTTTCCAAATTGTGGAGCAATATGAGCTAAAGGACTTTTATTAGAAAAATCAACACCTTTTGTATAGTTATAGGTACCCTTTAAGTAAAGGTTTTTAATTAGCTTAAAATTAGCGAAAAAACTTACACCATAAATTTGTGCTTTGTCAGTGTTAATGTTGGTTTGTATGTTTGTCATTTCACCATCATATAAAATACTATCTTGACCATTTAAGGTATAATCAGAACGTATAATTGTATTTATTAAATAGGTGTAATATAATGAAGCGCCAGCTGTCAGTCTATTTTTACCAAAAATACGTTCGGCTGATAATTCAGCATTTATTGCGTATTCTGGTTTCAAATTATTAGTTGGTACAATAGTATTTCCTTTCTTTTCAAACACCTTACCGTAATCATCTACGTTGGGTGAGCGATAGGCTGTAGATAATGATGTCTTAACTATTGAACGCCCGTCTGGTTGGAATATTAACCCTATGTTTCCAGATGGTGCTCCACCTGAAATCTTAACCTCATTAAACGGTAATTTAACAAATGTAGTATCTGTAAATTTTGAGTTGGCATATAAATACGAAAATCGTGTACCTATCGTAAATACTGTTTTTTTATTTATTTGATGTTTATATCCTAAGTAAATACCACTTGATAAATATTGACTGCCTCCGTTTGGATACCTTGTTTGACTCTTAGTTTTTACATTCGTTTTTTGATCTAACAAATGAGCATCTGATTTAATTATGTTATGTTGAATTTCTAAACCATAATATATCATTTTGGAAGAATCAATGACTTTATTCAAATCTAAATTAATTGCTAAGACATCAATATTTTCAAGTTGAAATTCTTTTTTAGATGAATTAAATTTTCTATTAATTCTGTCTTCTTTTATGTTTTGATAGGATAAAATGATACTTCCTGAATTTACCCATTTATTGTCAGCTTCAAAATGAGTTTTTAAAGACATTAATAAGCGTTGTTGAGGTCCATAATACCATTCAGCATATTTTAGGTTTCCGTTTTTGTATTGGTTTAATTTATCGTAACGGTTAATGTTTGATGAATTTGAATATTGAAAGTTTAATGTAAAATCTAATTTGTTTGAAGGTTTATATACTAACTTAGACAAGATGTCTGTTTGAGAATACCCCGTTAATGTTTGGT
>Ga0256824_10000823_pt1 | contig 12051 bp, 13 predicted proteins | sample CV67metaG_FD_191570 | JGI IMG/M metagenome (GOLD analysis project Ga0256824, IMG submission 191570) | Hydrothermal vent microbial communities from East Pacific Rise, Pacific Ocean - CV67 | ecosystem: Environmental > Aquatic > Marine > Hydrothermal vents | place: Pacific Ocean: East Pacific Rise...
AGAAGATTGTGGGAAAGTAGATAAGGTCTTTCTGTTTTAGTTGCATCTCTTCCATACGAATTTTTATCGCTTCAATTGGGTCTGGTTCAGATATTGCCCATGCTTTCTCTTCATATTAGCAAAACTTCAAGCTCATCGACTCTATCAAAAGCATTATCATCGTCTGTTTCATTTCGTATAGGTCTAACACTCATTTTAAATTTTCTCTGCATTTATCTTATCATATTGGGCGTGTATTCCAATAATATAACAACCCATGTTATCATAACAAGGGTTATTATATGGAGTTTTACAATTTATTATTCATCCCTATCTGCCAAGCTCAAAAGAGCAGGAAGAAGCAACAAATCAACCACAAAAGCGATTATCAGAGCAAAGGCTGTAACAATACCAAAGTTCTGATTTGGAGAAAAGTTAGAGAATGCAAAGAGTGAAAATGAGACAGATAAGATAATGGTGGTAAACAAGATTGCTTTTCCTGCGTATCTTAGAACCTCATCAAAGGTCTCTTCCATATTTAGCCCACGTTTTCTGGCATCAAAATATTTGACCAAAAAGTGAATAGTATCATCAACTGCAACCCCAATAATAATTGCTCCTGCAATGGCTACGCCTATATCTATGCTTATTCCTATCCAACCCATTAACCCTACAACCAAAACAACAGGCAGAAGATTTGGTAAAATAAAGACCCATAAAATGCTTATTCGTCTAAAGATAAAAAACATTATAATAGTTACCAAAAATATTGCCAAACTAAGCGAATAGATTAATGTGTCGGTTACATCTTTTTGCATGTGTGCAAACATGGCTGTTTGACCTTGAACCGATGCCGAGTATTCTGTTTTTGCCCACCAATCTTCGATATACTGCATCATCTCTAAATCTTTAGAGGTATCTACAATATCCATTTGACCTGTAATTCTTAATTTCTGCTCATTAATATCCATCTTGTCATTTATCTCCATCCCTTGAGGAAGAGAGAGCGAATAGAGCAGAAGGTATTGAGCAATAAGGTTTTGACTCTTTGGAATCTCATCTTTTCCATCAACAATTTTATTAAATCGTTTAATGGTGTCCATTAATGAAGCTAGGTGTCTAACCTCTGAAAAGTTCTCTTGAAACTCTTTGTAGAACTGCTCAACGGTGTTCATAAATTTAGGGTTTTTAATCCCATTTTTTACCCCTGAATCGACCACAATTTCATACACCATTGGACCCGTAAGATTTTGCATCATAAACTCTGAAGATTGACGAATTTCAACCTTTTTATCAAAATATCGGATGGTGTTACTGTCTACTTTTACCTGAAAAAGTCCCATCGCTAACAGAGCAAAGATGATGGAGGTGATAAGAACTATTTTCTTATTATTCCGAATAATAAACGCTCCATAACCCAACGATTTTGTAGCATGACTTTTTTTGATTAGCTCTCTTCTAATTGGCTTTTTGAGCATTAGCAAAATCGAAGGCATCCATACAATCGAAATAATAAAAGCCAAAATAGCACCCGATGCAGTTGCAATTCCCAGTGTTAAAATAGGAATAACTTCCGAAATAGTTAGTGTGGCAAAACCTATAGCAGTGGTTAAAGAGGTTAAAAGTATAGGTAAAAAGTTTTTCTGCATACTTTTTAAAACTGCATACTCATTATCATCTCCCTCTTGTTTGTGGGTTAACCAAACACTGTAAATATGAACAGCATCTGCAATACCAATAGCCACAACAAAAACAGGAAGATTGGCTGTAAAATTATTCAATTTATAACCCAACAGCACTTGTACGGCTAAAACGGTTAAAAAAGTAAAGATTACCACAGCAATAGGGATCAGTGAACCTGAAACTCTACGAAAGAGCAAGAGGAGTAGAATAAGTGATGCCAAGAGTACCAGAGGTGTAAAAGTGGTAGCATCAGAAGTTCCAATAACCACAAAAGCTTCATTGAGTGCAGGTCCACCATTAATCCAATACTTGTACCCTGTCTTTGTAATTTCTGGAGCTAATATCTCATGAATAGAACTCATAATCTCTAAACTTTTATCAGAATTATCATTAACTTTAGGGGTTAATCGTGCTGAAATCATTGTTGTTGTTCCATCTTCCGAAATAAAAGCATTAACAACCAGAGGATCGTTTATGGCAATCTTTTTTCGATTGATAAAATAATCAGGTGTGGCAGAGTCGATATTTTGAATAAAATTTTCTACAATAATATCATCAGGCTCATCGGGATTGTTATGAACATATTGATAGTTAGTCAAAGAGTTAACCCGTGCAATATATTTGGTTCTCCACAGTGCTTCTGTAATTCTATCAATACTAGATAACGCTTTTTTATTAAAAATTCCATTGGGATCTTTAACAACAATCACAACTCCATCATCATTGCCAAAGGTTTTTCTAAAATCATCATAATCAGTCAAAATCTTAGAATCTTCTCCAAACCAAATACGGTAACTTCCATCCATCTCAATATGTTTTAGATTTGATGCCAAGAGTAGAACAATAAGTGGTATACCAAATACAATAAGCCATTTAAACTTTTTCAAGAATGCAATATAATTTTTCATTTTTTTCCTCCATAGGATCTGCTAGAAATAATATCCTAGCTCTAATGTAGCTCTATCCAACTCTTTAAATGTGGAACCATTTTCAGGGCTTAAGTGCTGATAAGATAGCCCCAATTTATACTTGTTATAAAGCCGTGTGTTATACTCAATAAAAAGTATCTTCTCATGATTATCTCGATCAATAGCAAGACCACCCAACAGATCAGAATCAGCACCATCATTAAGGCTCAATCTGAAACCTAAGGTTAAATCATCCGCAAATAAATTTCCAAAATCTTTGGCTCCTAACTTCTGCTTATCTTTGGCATCATATCGATAATATTCTACCAATAATCCCAAATCTGATTTGTCCCAAATACCATAGATTGTATGCTCTAGACCAAAGGAGAGTTGTGCGTAGTCTGAAACATAATCATTTTCACTTTTGGTATATGCCAACTCTGTTTTATAGATAGTCTCTCCATTGACCAGTGTCGCATACCCCATCAGTTTGTTTACGATGTAAGCGTGTTGTCGCACGCTCCCTTTAACAGGACTAAGATAACGCTGTTCATCGTAACCATTTTGATAGAGTAACGTATAATCGATCTGAATCTCATCACCAGAACCGCTATATTTCAAATAAAAAGTTGCTCTATCTTCTCCTTTTTCTCTCTCTAGCTTTTTACTATAGTTAGGAGGCAAAAAATTGTTAGCCGACTTTCCATCTTGTACTCTCTGATTCTCTTCATAAAGTTTCGCAATAAATGCCACTTCTGAATTCTCAAAATAGTGTGTATAGGCGATATTCCAAGCACCAATTTTACTATCGTAATCAAAAGGATCATCTAGCCAATCTTTGGTGTTGAAATTATCTGTATGATTATAGAACTCCATTGCACCCCAAAAACGGGTATTTCTACCTATCAGAAGATCTGAATTCTCGAAGTTATGTTTATAGTATAGATCATTGGCATCAAAATAGCGTCTGTTTTTATCATCTTTATCGAGTATTGCTTTTCCACTAAAGACAAACTGCCCCTCATTAATCTTCTCTTTTAGCTCTAACGCCAAGGTTAAACTCTTCTGATTGTCTCGTTTTCCTACCGTATCATGATTTATATAAGCAGTTTCAACCCCTATGTTTCCCTTATAATCAAATCCCTCTGCTAAAAGTAAAGAAGATAAAATAGTTGAGATAATTATCGTTTTATACATTATAAACTACACCATCACTACTGTTTTAGAACCCGTTTATTAAATGCTTTTGCCGTAAGCCCCACTTTAATCTTCTCATCTTTCCAGATAAAGATGGTAGATTTATCATTTTGGAAGTTTTTCATCTCAATCTTACCCACACACCAAACACCATCAATCTTCTTATAATCAGAAAAAATTGCTCTTTTAAGAAGTTCACTCTTTCTGTCATAATAATCCACTTGTTGAAGCAAAAAACTATCTTTTGCAACCCAAGAGATCTGTTTGGTATAGCCAGAGTTTTCATCTTTAGGGTAACGCTCTCCTTTATAACAAGGCATCCCATTAAGATCAACCTCTTCAATCTTCTCATTGTAGGTATATTTTTTATAGTTCTGATTTCCAATATCTTCATAAGAGAACTCTGAACCCATGAATGAACCTGATTTATTTCTACTTGCTATCCGTTTTACCCGTTTAAGTGCAGGAAGATAGAGCCACTGATCATCATCTCGATCTAAGTGTTCATGTGTCAAAGTTTTAGTTCCTTTGACATCCGCAGGTGTTAGAAAAGTGGAGATTGTTTTGTCTCCATCTTCCCCTTCCAAGGTCTTCATCTCCAATTCTCGAATACTCTTCTGCCCCAAGGCATTGATTAAAATCATCTCTGTTTGTGAGATAGAACTTACAAATCCATCGGTTACTTGATCTGATTTTTGGGCGATTTCTATATTGCTTAATGCCATAAGTGTTGTCGCTGTTAAAAAAGTTGTTAAAAATATTTTTTTCACTGTAGCTCTTTTCTATAAAAAATTTATAGTCAAAATATACTATTTTAATACTTCAAAGGGTAATAGATTGTTAAAAAATTGTTAAAAGAGTTAGAATATATAAAGTAAGTCCAAATGGAAATAGAAGAAAAGACCATTCAAAAATATTTTTGAATGGTCTAGGTTAATTAAAGTTTTGAGAACAGATGCCTCTATTATTCACTTATCTGTGAAACATTAAATTTTCCAGATGAAAGTTCGGTTAAAAACTCTTCTAATGAGTAGGTCTGTCGTGCATCTTGCGTCATAATATGGATAAGTATATCACCCAAATCAATTGCTACCCACTCATCACTCTCATCAATATGCAAAAAATTCTCTCCAAGAAGTTTAAACTCTTGCTTAAGGTTATCAGAGAGTGCGGATGCATGTTTTCCATTTAATGCTGTTGTAATTACTACTCTCTCTGCTAAATAGTCTATATTCTCTAGGTTAAAAGACTCTATCTCATCAGCCTTTTTTGAATCTAAAAACGCAACTATTCTTTCTACTCTTTCATCTATATTCATTCTATAAATTTTCCTTTATTTTCTTGATTTCTTATCTGGGTTGAGCTTATATCTGCATCAACCTCTAATGTTATGAAGTCTCTTAATTGGTCACTTTTCAATGGATAACCTGCGCGTGAAGCAACCACCCATGTAACATTTTCATTAAGCCATTTGAAATTATACCATCTATCAATAGAGTTTAGATTATCTGCGCCTATAATAATATAACACACATTATATTTTTTTTTGAAATATTGAAGTGTCTGAGCTGTAGGCGTGGGCTTCTTCTCTTCGATCTCATAATCACTCACTTCCACATTTTCAAAACTTTTAAAAATCTCTATAGACATTAAAAGTCGCTCCGATGAAGTGTGGTGAGCGTAGGCTTTAAATGGATTCAAAAAAGTGGGAACAACAATTAACTTGTCAATATCCAAACTTTTTAACGCCTCTGTAACCACCAATTTATGCCCAAAGTGTGGAGGGTCGAAACTTCCACCAAAAAGAGCCACTCTTTCTATTCTATCTTTAAACAAGTAATAACCTCTATTTATGTAACATAAAAGTAATTTTAGCACAAGTATCTAAAAAGGTACGAACTCAAGAGCAAAGGTATAAAATATGGCAATAAAAGTTGCAATTAATGGACTCGGAAGAATAGGAAGATGTGTTGCAAGGATTGTGGCAGATAGAGATGATTTAGAATTGGTAGCAGTCAATGCTAGCGGTGCTGAAAATATTATTGAGTATGGATTAAAGTATGATTCTGTTCATGGTACACGAAAAGATGTATCGGTAAAAGATGGTTTTGTTAATATAGGTACAACAAAAGCAAAACTATTTGGAGAGAGAGAACCAGAAAAAATTGATTTTATAGGCTGTGGTGCAGAAGTTGTTATTGAGTGTACTGGTGTATTTTTAACCAAAGAGTCTGTACAACCATACCTTGATTCTGGTATTAAAAGGGTTGTCTTCTCTGCTCCTGCAAAAGATGATACTGCAACTTTTGTTATTGGTGCAAACGAGGATACCTATGCGGGTCAAAGCGTTGTCTCCAATGCCAGCTGTACAACCAATGGTTTAGCACCTGTAGCAAAAGTATTAGATGATGCCTTTGGAATTGAGTCAGGACTTATGACCACTATTCACAGCTATACAGGTTCTCAACCAATTCTTGATGGAAAACATAAAAAAGATCCAAGAAAAGGTAGAAGTGGTGCAACAAACTTGGTTCCAACAACCACAGGTGCAGCCAAAGCAATTGCAAAAGTTCTTCCACAGCTAAAAGGAAAACTAAACGGTCAAGCAATTCGTGTCCCTACCCCTGATGTCTCAATGGTTGACCTAACGGTTAATCTTCGAAAAGAGGTTACCGTAGAAGATATCCAAGAGGCATTTACAAAAGCCAGTGAGGGTTCACATAAAGGTATTTTAGGTGTGGATAATGAATATAGAGTCTCTCAAGACTTTGTAGGTGAAGAGCAGAGTACCGTCGTAGCAATGGATACAATTCAAGTTATTGGTGGTAATATGGTCAAAGTTCTCTCTTGGTATGACAACGAGTGGGGTTACTCCGTACGCCTTGTTGACATGGCTCTTCATGTAACCAAAGGAGCCTAAGTTGAAAACATTAAAAGATATTGAAATAACAGGCAAAACGGTATTTATCAGGTGTGACTTCAACGTTCCAAAAGATGAAGATGGCAACATTACTGATGATAGAAGAATTCGTGGTGCATTGCAGTCTATTCGCTACTGTCTAGACCATGGTTGTAAAGTAATTTTGGCATCTCACTATGAACGACCAACTCCAAATGTATATGAAGATAAATACTCTTTAAAAACAGTCGTAACACGACTTCACACACTATTAAAATTGGCTTCAGACATTAAATTGGCAAAAGATGTTGTGGGCGATGATGCAAAAGCAAAAGCATCCGCACTCAAAACAGGTGAAGTTCTTGTATTAGAGAACCTTCGTTATGAAGCAGGTGAAACCAAAAATGATATAGCTTTTGCAAAAGAGTTGGCAAGTATGGTTGATATTTACGTCAATGATGCGTTTGGTGCTTGTCACAGAGCACACGCTTCAATTGATGCGATGGCAAGACTTTTTGATGCAGACCATAGAGCGGCAGGTTTTCTGTTAAGTAAAGAGGTTAAGTTCTTTGACAAAACACTCTCCAATCCAATTCGACCATTTGTTGCTGTTGTTGGAGGTTCAAAGGTTTCAGGAAAACTGGAAGCATTAAGACAACTTCTTGACAAAGTAGATAAAGTTATTATTGGTGGAGGAATGGCATTTACATTCCTAAAAGCACAAGGGTACGAGATTGGTACTTCACTTGTTGAAGACCACCTTTTAGATGAAGCAAGAACGGTTATGATTAAAGCTCGTAAAAAAGGAGTTAAATTCTATCTCCCTGTAGATGTTATTGTTGCTCCCGAATTTTCAGATATTGTTCCTTCAAAGTATGTTACAACTCAAGAGATTCCAGATGGTTGGATGGGGCTAGATATTGGTCCTGCATCATCAAGACTTTTCCGTTCAGTACTAGAAGATGCACAGACAATTATTTGGAATGGGCCAATGGGTGTTTATGAAATGGATAAGTTTGCAAAAGGAAGTCTCAAAATGTCTCACAACATAGCAGAGTCCAATGCCACAACAATTGTTGGTGGTGGAGATACTGCCGATGTGGCTCAAAAATCAGGAGATGTAGAAGAGATGACCTTTGTGAGTACAGGTGGTGGTGCAAGCCTTAACCTGCTTGAGGGAAAAACACTTCCAGGAATTGAAGCCTTAAAATCATAATATTCGTAGGGTGTTGTCCCCTGACAACACCTTTAATCCCAATTTTATTACATCACAAAAAGGTAAGCATGATATACGCAGCAAACTTCAAAACAAATCATACAAGACAATCAACAAGAGAGTATCTTGGAAAACTTCAACCACAACTTTTCAAGAAAAATCCTAATGATAAAGTCTATATTTTTCCACCATTAACTGCACTTGATGATTATGAGAGCAGTGATTTTACCATTGGTACTCAAAATGCCTACCCTATAGAAAATGGTGCATTTACAGGTGAGGTTGGTTTAGATCAATTGACAGAATTCAACATTAAAACAATTCTTATTGGTCACAGTGAACGTAGAGATATTATCGGAGAAAATCAAAAAGAGGTAGCCAAAAAATTTGCTTTTTTCAAAGAACAAGGATTTGAGATTATCTACTGTATTGGGGAGTCTCTTGAGATTCGTGAAAAGGGTATAGAAGCTGTTATAGAACATCTTATCTCTCAGCTTGAAGGGATCGATACCAACTATTCAAACTTTGTTATTGCCTATGAACCTATCTGGGCAATTGGAACAGGACGAACCGCCTCAGTAAAAGAGATTACAGAGACCCACAATCGACTCAAAGAAATTGTTGATAAACCGCTACTTTATGGTGGAAGTGTGAAGGGCGCAAATATAGCAGAGATCTCTGCTATCCATAATGTTGATGGCGTTTTGGTGGGTGGAGCTTCTCTTAAAACTGATACTTTTCTAGAGTTAGTTTTACATTAGACATCTTGCAAAACTATTTGGAAGTGGTGCTTTAGCTCCACCAAAGGGGATGAGGCTAAAGCCACATTTCCTAGTTTTGCAAGAACTCTCTTAAAATCGCTTTCCCAAAAAAGCGTTAAACTGGTTGGCAAAAGATCTTGCATCTTTTTCACCAAACGCTTTTGGTCCACCAGTCATCTCACCTGCATCCCGCATCTCTTGCATAAAGTTTCTCATGGTTAAATATTGCTTGATATTCTCTATACTATAGAGTTCTCCTCGGTGGTCAATCGCATGAGCTTTTTTACCAATTACACGATCTGCCAGAGGAATATCTGCGGTAATTACCAGATCATTCTCTTCAACCATCTCCACAATTTTATTATCCGCTTCATCCGCACCTGCATCAACAATGATATAGCTAATATTCTTAGATTTTCCAACCGTTATCTTTTTGTTAGCAATAATATATGTCTCTAATTTTAGACGCTCTATCGCCTTTGTAACAATCGGTTTTAATAGATTAGGAAAAGCATCTCCATCAATAAAAAGTCTCATCATACCACCACCGATTGCACAATATTTTTTATCTCTTTATAATCTACAATCCGATTCTCTCCAGCCACTTTATCAAAAGAATTATAACCCAACTCATTAAATTTACCCTTGAGATTGTTTGGAATTCGATTGATAAATCGCTCATACTCCTCTCGCTTCATCCCTGTTTTTGAATCTAAAAACTCTAGGTCTTGTGCGATTCGTGCAATCAATACCCGTTCATTCTCTTTGGTAATATGCTCCAAACGTTGAAAACTACCATTAATATCTGTTAAAACTTTTGAAAAATCTTTTTGGTTCTCCTTCGCATAATCTACCAAGTTTTTACGCAATGATGCCAGAGCCAACAGCTCACTGTGCAGTGTGTCATTGCTATCTTTTAACGACGATACCGTTGTCTCAAGCTTATCAACTTGTTCGGTCAAAGAACCTAAAATATTTAAATACCAAACAGCAAAAAAACTAGAAATAGAGGCAATCAAAACAAACGGAAAAAGTAAAAAATCGGTTAAAAAACTGCTCAGAAGTGTAACGATCCCAAATAGACCAAGCCCCAAAAAAAATAGAGCTGGAATATTTAATTTTTCATTAGAAAAAAAGTTTTTATAGAGTGCAAATAGTCGAGACATAATGGTCTCCTTTTTAAAACGCAATATAGTGCAAGATCAATAAGAGTGAACTTAATATTAGTCTTGTCAACAACTAAAGTGATTGTAGCACTTTTACCACTCAAACTTCTCGGTATGTTTCTGCGTATAATTATACTTTTTAATGGCATGAATCAGATTATAAAGCAACCAACCAAAAGATAAAACTACCAAAATAGCACCAAAAATATTAAGTATCATAAGGTCAAAAAAAAGATTAATCATAAAAACACTCAACATAGAAAGGTGAATATAAAAATGTTTTTTTACTGTTTTAGGATGCACAATATCATGCATCATCGGTGCTTCGATATAACCTTGATTCGACAGATGAAACCATGTAAGAAAAGGGATAATTTTATAGGTCATTGCAAATACAATACTAAGACCAAAACCTATAAAAGTCAAATAACTTAATGTTTTAATACTCATGCTAACTGTGACAAAAAGATCCAAAAGTGTAATGAGCATCGTAACCATCAATAATCCCATTCCCAAACGCCAAAACCATACCGTAGCATCAGAAGTAGGACGCTTACGATAATAAAGTCGATGAATTGTTGTTCCAGCATAGAGTATCAATAATATTCCAAGAAGTAGAGTCACAAAATCAGAACTAAATAGCATAAAAATAGTCATGGTTTTAAAAATCAATAAAGCAAAAATAGTAATAGTCAGATAGTTTGTCATCCATTTTGGATATTTTGGAGTCACATAAAACATCTCAATCACTTGAAATGAGACCGAAACAATCAGCAGAGAGACCCAACCAAAAATAGCAAAAGAGTAGTGAATCTTTTTAAGTTGTAAAAAATAGGAACCATCAATATAACCCCCCAGCGTTAGAAGAAGATAGATCCCCAATAGAATGGTCAACACAAATGAAAAAAGCGAAAGAATCATACCTTTTGATGAGCTGGAGTGATCCTTTATTTTAATAAGCTCTTTTAACATTAAAAAGAGTGCATAAAGTAGACCTATACCAAGATATGAAGCTGACAAAAAATAGAGCAGAGGTGTTGAGCTGTCTGAAAATGCATAGAGCTGAAATAAAATTCCCACAACAAAAAGCAGATGAACAACCATCGCTTTTTTAGTGGGCATCGTAATCACAACCCCTGCAATCACAGGTAACATCTGAAACAATGCACCCAACATAAACGATGCCATCACACCCAAAGCAAGTGTATGGGTAATAATAACGGGTTTATTAAGAGTAAGAAATGAAGCAATTCCAACTGTATCAAAAAGAAGAAATAGCCCCAAAAGAATACCAAAAATAGAAGCTGTCACAAAAAATCTCAAGACAACAGAGAGAGGAGGAGCTTGCTCTAATGAGAGACCACCTTGATTAAACATCTAGCAACTCCTCTAACGATATATTTTGATTTTTACTAATAAGAATGTGCCAAATTTGATTCTGATCTTGATCAACAACAAAAGAGAATCCCTTCTCTTTTGCTATCTCTAAGAGCGGAATAGGTTTTCGAATATTTAACATATAGAGATAGCTCTCATCAGACATAGATTTTAGATGAAAAAGAGAACTCTGCAACGGTTCAGGATGCTCCATCTCCCTTGTGTCAAGAAAAATCTTATTCATAACAACGGCTAAAGCGCAACGGCTTTCATTGTTATAAGTGTTGACTCTTTTTGATCTTGAGGAATCATTCTATCACACATTGCATAGAGCATCTGCTCCTCTTTCATGTTATGTTGTTGCAATAAAATCATCATAGACTCAGCCATTGATAAATAGGCATCGGCATCTTTACTTTCAACAGCTCCAGCCATTTTACCAATCAATCCACGCACCTGCTCATGTTCATGACGCATGACTCTTGTTGGTCCCTCTGTACTGCCTGAAATCTCTTCAAAAGTAGGGAAAAGGGTCTCCTCTTCTTTTTTAAAATGTCTAAGTGTATCATCAGCAAAAAGCAGAAATTCTCGCTCTGCTTGTTCAAAATCTCCATCAATAACCGATTTTTCAGCCGTTGTAAATAGTTCATCACACGCACGATGTTCACTTCGCATATAACTTGATATTATCATACTTAAATCCTTTTAATTATAAAAAATTATAGAGTAATATTTCCAAGAGAATATTGATATATATCAATATTTTTAAACAAAAAAATAATTTAAAAGTATCTATTAAGGTTTTTATTATAATATTTTTAAATAAAAAAAAATAATATTAAATTGATATAATTCTGATATAGTT
>Ga0256824_10000824_pt1 | contig 12045 bp, 12 predicted proteins | sample CV67metaG_FD_191570 | JGI IMG/M metagenome (GOLD analysis project Ga0256824, IMG submission 191570) | Hydrothermal vent microbial communities from East Pacific Rise, Pacific Ocean - CV67 | ecosystem: Environmental > Aquatic > Marine > Hydrothermal vents | place: Pacific Ocean: East Pacific Rise...
ATGGTCACGGTACTACAATCGTAATGCACCTAAAAGAAGATGAAGATGAGTTTTTAGATGCACACCGTATTGATACAATTATTAAAAAATACTCTAACCATATTCCTTTCCCAATTTTTATGGATAAAGAGAACTTTGTTGCAGCTGTTATGGATGATGAAGGTAAAGAAGAGCTTGAGCCTTCAAGAACTGATATTGTAAATGAGCAGATTAACAAGGCAAATGCTCTGTGGACAATCTCTAAAAAAGAGATTAGTGATGATGAGTATAAAGACTTTTATAGCTCTATCGCACACTCATCAGAAGAGCCTCTAACGTGGATGCACAACAAAGCTGAGGGTGCAGTTGAATATACAACTCTTTTTTACATTCCAAGTAAAGCACCTATGGATATGTACAGAGTTGATTACCAAACGGGTATTAAACTCTACATTAACCGTGTTTTCATTACAGATGATGAGAAAGACTTAATGCCAACTTACTTACGTTTTTTACGTGGTGTAATTGACTCTAAAGACCTACCACTTAATGTTTCTCGTGAGATTTTACAGTCAAACGCAGTAATGAATAAGATTCAAAAATCATCTGTTAAAAAAGTACTTTCAGAGCTTTCTAAAATGGCTAAAAAAGATAGTGAAAAGTATGATGCTTTTTATGCTGAATTTGGAAATGTACTTAAAGAGGGTCTTTACAATGACTTCGATAACCGTGAGAAAATTTTAGAGCTTATGCAGTTTAACACTCTAAACTCTGACTCTACTGTTATGATTGAAGATTTCGTGAAAAATATAGATGAAGAGAAAAAAGAGATTTATTATCTTACAGGTAAATCTTCTTTAGCAATGTTAAAATCTTCTCCAGCATTAGAGCGTTTTAAAGCTAAGGGAATTGATGTTTTAGTTCTTAACGAAGAAGTAGACACTATTATCTTTCCAATGGTAACTGAGTATAAAGAGTATAAACTCATTGCTGTAGCAGATGCGAAGTTTGAAGAGAGTGAAGAGGAAAAAGCAAAAGAAGAAGAAGTTGCTAAATCTTATGAAGGTCTTGCAAAAGAGTTTAAAGATGCTTTAGGCGAGGCTGTTAAGTCAGTTGAGACTACTTCTGATCTTACAGACTCTCCTGTAGCTATAAAGGTTGACAAGGAAGATCCATCTTATATGATGGCTCAGATGATGAAACAGATGGGTCAAGGTGGGGACACTCCAGAACCAGCTCCAATTCTGCAAATCAATCCAGACCATGAACTTCTAATTAAATTAAAAGATTCGGCTGACCAAAACCTTATTAACGATGCAGCACATGTTCTTTTAGACCAAGCAAAACTTTTTGATGGTCAAGAGTTAGGTGATACTGCTGATTTTATTGCTAGATTAAATAGAATAATTTCTAAGGCATTGTAATTTGTATGAGTGCATTTGTAGCACTCATATATTTACATATTCGTTTACTCACTATTTTCTCATAAATTAATTAGAATAAAAATAAAAATATGTTATCTTGTTCTTATGCTAGAAAGTGTTGGACGAGCGTTATCAAAATCGGAACAGATACAAAACCTTTTATACAAAGCCTATAAGGTTTGTAAAAAAGCTTCTATAAAAGAGAGCAAACTCTCAGACATATATGAGTATGTCTATTTTATAGATGATGCAATAGAAGGTCTTGGGGTTGATGAAGATATTATTCATGAACTTATAGAAGATTATGTCGTGCAGATTTTAACAACACAATCGACTTTCAAAAAACATCTTAGTAGTTTAGAAAATTCTCTATTACTTCAAGAAGAACCAGACTTTACATCTTTAAGAGAACTCTCTCATAAAAACTTAGGGGTAGCAAGAAACCTGAGAATTAAAGATGCTGAAAAAATTTTAAAAGAGTTAATGGAGAGAGAAGATATAGCTTATTTAGAACACTGTTTAGAAGTTCTAGTCGCTTGTGCAATTCGTCTCAAACCATCTCGTGCCTACTCAACAATAAAACTTTTAGATATTAAAAAATCTTTTGAAATATAAATTATAGTTAGATTAGTTTCTTAAAGAGTGTGAAACTTGTTCGAGTTTCCCTTTTGGTGTTTTATTTATTACTCCAGACTTTTTCTCTTTAAGTGGGAGTGCAAATGCTAGAAGTATAAATATAAATGAGAAAACAATCGCACTTAAAATGCTAAGTATTAGCTTTAGTTTATAATCACTCAATGTAAATCCTTCTATTCATTTAATCTTAGAGATGCAACTTCAGTTTATTATAACATGATAAAATAACATTATGTATAAACTATTCCTACTTCTATTTTTACTTACACAACTTCATGCTTCCCAACATCAATTAGCAATTTTATCAAATATTACTTCCAATAGCACACAAGAATTTTCTATTTCAGGATATAGATTTAGATGCCTTCCTTATGGGGTTATAGCCTTAGAAGAGTTATCCTACAATACAAATCTTGATTCTATCTGTCAAAAAGATATCCAAAAATTTTATTTAAAAAACCCAATTTTAGAACAGTTTGCACAGAAAAAATTGAAATATATGCAGATGTATAAGATAGAGTTTAAAGAGAGCCGATGTATTCTCTATGCACAGGGGCAAAAGAGTTATTCTGAGTTACTTTTAGAGAATGGGTTGGCGGTTTTAAAACCAATTTTTTTAGATGATGAATTTAGGTACTCATTTTTTAAAGCGCAAGAGAATGCTAAATTGTTGAAAAAGGGAATTTGGAAAAACGAGATAATGCATAAGTGTATAGAGAGTCTTTACAAGTAAAAAGACTACTCTTGATGATGTGTCATGTATACCCAAAACTCTTTGTGGCTAAGACCTCTATTTAAAAAATAGAGTTGGAGAATTGTTACTCTGTAAAGTGTGATGAGCATTTTTGCAAAAGGTATAAAAAGACTTAGCCCTACTAAGAGCGACTGCTGTTTATTGCCTTTTGACATCATCATCTCCTGCATGCCAATATTTTTGCTAAGATAAATTCCAAATAGTATGGAAAAAAGAAAGTTAAGTATAAGTCCAAAAATCATGTATGCTATAAAGTCTTGTTCGTGCATGCCAGCTATCATATTGTATATATTCCTAAGTTTAAAAGTGATCGAATTTTATCTAAATGCAACTTCTGTCTTGTTGAGCACTCTGCTTATTCGTAAGATTTAATTTTTTTCTTAGTAAAAAAAGTACCAAAAGGTATAAGTGATGCTACAAAAAAGATTATATTCTCTTTAAAAGGCCATTTAGCTTCTTGCCAAGCAAGTACTAGTAGTAGACAAAATGCAATAAATAGTACACCGTGTAACATTCCAACAATTTTTACAGCTATCGCTATTCCTGCCATATATTTTAAGGGCATCGCGACAAAAAGAAGTAGAAGATATGAATACCCCTCAATTGTGTTAATAAGTCCAAAGTTTTTTACATTTTTTTTAATCATTTGTTAGTTTCCTTCATAAATTTGCGGAAGTATATAATCAAAAAGTAACAATTTAACCACTTTAAAAAAATACAAACGGTTGCAAACTTTATTTAAACATCTTTATACTATACTACCCGACAAATATAGTAATTAAAGGTGGATTTATGGAGGAGACTAACCTCATTTTAGAGGGTTTTAAATTTATGGGACTAGGCATGGGAACAGTTTTTCTGTTCTTAATTGTAATGATAATATGCATGAACATTATGTCGGTTGTGATTCACAAGTTTTTTCCTGAACCAGAACCAATAATTCCTGGAAAATCGGAAACAAAACAAGATAATAAAAAAGTAATAGCAGCTATTACAGCGGCAATTACCCATCATAGAGAAGGTTAAGGATTACAATGGCTAAAAAATTTATAGATATAATGGATACAACTTTTAGAGATGGTTTCCAGTCAGTATTTGGTGGTCGCGTACTTATGGATGATTTTTTTCCAGCAGTAGAAGCGGCAAAAACTGCAGGGATAACTCACTTCGAATTTGGTGGTGGGGCAAGATTTCAATCTCTGTACTTCTACCTAAGAGAAGATGCATTTGAAATGATGGATAAATTCCGTGCAATTGTTGGGCCTGAAGCAAATCTTCAAACACTTGCACGTGGAGTAAACACTGTAATGCTAGATACTGGTTCAAAAGAGCTTATTGACCTGCATGCAAAAATGTTTAAAAAGCATGGTACAACGACAATTCGTAACTTCGATGCACTTAATGATGTTGAAAATTTAAAATACTCAGGTGAAAGAATCGCTCACCATGGTCTTAAACACGAAGTTGTTGTAACAATGATGGATTTACCTCCAGGATGTCACGGTGCACATAGCGTTGATTTTTATGAAAAAACTCTTCGTGAGATTTTAGACAGTGGTATTCCTTATAATAGTATCTGTTTTAAAGATGCATCAGGAACTTCAAACCCTCATAAGGTTTATGAGACTATTAAAATGGCTCGTTCATTAGTCCCTGAAGGGACACACCTTCGTCTTCATACTCATGAGACTGCTGGTGTATCTGTTTCTGCTTATATGGCTGCTTTAGAAGCTGGTATTGATGGTATTGATATGGCTGCTAACCCTGTAAGTGGTGGAACAAGTCAACCAGATATTTTAACAATGATGCATGCGACTAAAGGTCTTAATTTTGATCTTGGTGGTTTAGAAATTGATAAAATTCTTACTTATGAAAAAGAGCTACAATCTTGTCTTTCTGATTATTTTGTTCCACCAGAAGCAACTATGGTTTCTCCAGTGATTCCATTCTCACCAATGCCAGGTGGAGCACTGACTGCAAATACACAAATGATGAGAGACAATAATATCTTAGATAAATTCCCAGATGTTATTACAGCAATGCAAGAAGTTGTTGAAAAAGGTGGTTACGGTACATCTGTAACTCCAGTTTCACAGTTTTACTTCCAGCAAGCACTGAATAACGTTATGCAGGGTCCTTGGAAAGCTATTGCTCCTGGTTATGGAAAAATGGTTCTTGGTTATTTTGGTAAGACTCCAGTTGCTCCAGATCCAGAGATTGTTAAAATTGCTTCAGAAAAGTTAGGACTAGAGCCAACAACTGAAAAAGCACTTGATTTAGCAGATGCTGATGAGAGTAAATCTTTAGCGACTTGGATTGAAAAACTTAAAGAAGAAGATATAGAAATTACTGAAGAGAATATCTTCATTGCAGCGGCTTGTCAAGAGAAAGGTATCGCATTCCTTAAAGGAAAAGGCGAGTTAAATATACGTAAATTATCAGAAATGAAAAATGATTGTGAAGGAAGTTCAATGGGTAGTGGAAGTTATACAGTAGTAGTAGATGGTCAAAAGTTTAGTGTTCAAGTTGCAGAGGGTGATGCAGATATTCAAGTAACAGCAGTTAATGGTGAATCAGCAGAAACTTCAGCTCCAGCACCTACTGGTGATGGTATTGAAATTAAAGCACTTCTTCCGGGTAATGTTTGGAAAATTGTTGCTAATCCAGGTCAGAGCGTTCACGAAGGTGAAGTAATCATGATTTTAGAGTCTATGAAAATGGAAATTGATGTAGTTGCTCCTAAAGGTGGTGTAGTTCAGTCAATCAATGTTGCAACAAATGACAAGGTAGTTGAAGGTCAACTAGTAGCAGTAATAGGATAATCGAATGAAGCATATTGTGTTAAAATTACTTGCACTTTTTATGGTGCTAAGCTTTACAACTTTGAGTGCAAATACAGCGGCTTCTAGCGAGGCTGGTTCTGCACACAAAGAAGAGACTTATAAAACAAAACCTTTTTCAGAGATGGTTACAGGATTTTTAAAATCTACTGGTATCAATGCATTTATGAATCCAGATCCAAATGAGCATAATGCACATGGTGAAGAGATGAGTGATTTTCATAAATCTTGGGGTCGTATTTTAATGATTCTTCTTACATTCTTTCTCTTTTGGCTAGCAATTAAGAAGGGCTTTGAGCCACTACTTCTTCTACCAATCGCATTTGGTGGGCTTCTGGCTAACATCCCAGTAGCTGGGATTGCAGGAGAGCATGGATTTTTAGGTGTTATTTATGCAATGGGACTCTCTAACGAGATGTTCCCAATTATAATTTTTATGGGTGTTGGTGCAATGACAGACTTTGGTCCACTATTGTCAAACCCTAAAACAGCACTTCTTGGTGGAGCTGCACAGTTTGGTATCTTTGGAACACTTGTAGGTGCAGTTGCACTCTCTCAAGCAGGTTTTGTAGATTTCACACTTCAGCAAGCTTCAGCAATCTCTATTATTGGTGGGGCGGATGGTCCAACATCTATTTTTATTGCGACAAAACTTGCTCCTGAACTTTTAGGTGCAATTGCAGTTGCTTCTTATTCCTATATGGCTATGGTTCCTATTATTCAACCTCCAATTATGAGAGCATTAACAACTGAAGCTGAGCGTAAAATTAAGATGACTACACTTCGTCATGTATCACGTTTAGAAAAATTAGTATTCCCTGTAATGGTGCTTACTCTTGCAATTTTAGTTCTACCAGAATCTACACCACTTATTGGTGCATTTATGTTTGGTAACTTCTTAAAAGAGTCTGGTGTTGTTGAGCGTCTTAACGATACTCTTCAAAACTCACTCATTAATACAGTAACAATTTTCCTAGGTCTTGGTGTTGGTTCTAAACTAGCAGCAGACCAATTCCTAGTGCCTGATACTATGTTTATTATGGCTCTTGGTATTATTGCATTCTCTGTAGGTACTGCTTCGGGTGTTCTTATGGCTAAAATCATGAATATGTTCCCTGGACATAAAGTGAATCCACTCATTGGTTCAGCTGGTGTATCAGCAGTTCCTATGGCTGCTCGTGTATCTAACAAAGTTGGTATGGAGTATGACCGTACAAATATGCTACTTATGCATGCAATGGGTCCTAACGTGGCTGGTGTAATTGGTTCAGCAGTTGCGGCTGGTGTGCTTATTTCTCTTTTCCAATAGAGAAGAATTTTTCACTTAGGTGTGTGATTTTTCACACATCTACTCTCTTTTTTCTCGTAATTAAAAAAACTCACTCTTTACTTATTATACTTTAGCTACAATGTAGATAGTACATATTAAAAGGAAGTATAATGTCTAAAATAGTAAAAGTAATTGAGGTTTTAGCTCAGTCAGAAAAATCATGGGAAGATGCGGCAGCTAAAGCTGTTAGAAAAGCGAGTAAGTCAGTAAAAAATATTAAGTCAATCAATATGACAAATATGAGTGCAAAAGTTGAAGACGGCGAAATCGTTAAGTATAGAATAAATGCAAAAATCTCTTTTGTAATTGGAAAGTAGGGTACCTACTTCTCCATTATAGATATAATTAAAGGTATGATGTTATGACTTTTAGTTTTATCTATAAAACCATTTGCCCCTAAACTCTCAGCCTCTCGTTTATTATTTCCACCTGTCATAGAACTGTTTACAATCAGTGGAATATTTTTTGCAAAATTGTTACTTTTAAGCTTTTTAATAACTGTAAAACCAGACATTTCCGGCATCTCTATATCTGTGATTATTGCAGGAATCAAAGATGTGTCTTCTCCTAAAGAGTCTACATAATCAACAAGTTTTTTACCATTATCAAAGAGTTTCATCTGTATGTTGGCATTTTTAAAAATGTGAGTGAGTGCTCTTTGTGCAGTCTTAGAGTCTTCGGCTATAAGAACGGTTCCCTCTTTTAGTTTAGAGGGTATGGCAAGGACTTCTAAGTTCTGTGTATCACCTTGTACATCTACCATCGCTTGGGGAATGACATCTGAAAGTAATTTTTCATAATCGAGTATGAGACAGAGTGAACCATCTTCAAGTCGTGTATCATTCATTACCAGACCGTCATTACCTAAGCGATAACTATCTGGTGCATGCATCTCATTCCAATTCTTTTTAATAACTCTATAGGCAGACATAATTCTTAAACCAATGATAATACCATTAAAATCGCAGATAAGAATATTTGATTTTTCTATCTCTTCTTTTGTTAAATTACCACCGAGCCAAGCGGGTAGGTTAAGAATGGGAATTTGCAAACCACGAAGTACAATAGTACCTTCTAGGAGAGGGTCAGATGAGGGAATCTGTGTAAGGTAATGGTTCTTAGACTCGACAACTTCTCGTGTCTTAAAAACATTAATAGCATAGTAAGCACTCTGCTCAGCCTCACTTACACGAAAAACTAAAAGTTGGAGTTCATTGTTTTTCGCTAAGTTAGTAGCTGCATCCACATTATCTAAGACAGACATAAAAAACCTTTGTTTAAATATTCTTTAAATAGTACCTAAAATAAAATGAAATATGCTTGAATGTTAATAATGAAATGGTAAAATAAAATCTACAATATCAAATTAAGGTATATAAATGAAAATAATAACTCTTCTTTTAATCATGCACTCACTACTCTTTTCAAAGGTATATTACTCCAAAGTAGAACCTTATGAATTAAGAAGTATATCTTCAAACGTTTCTGGTTTAGTACTTTTTATAGATGAAGACATGCTGGGTAAAAAACTAAGTTCTAAACCATACATCAAGATAGATTCAGAGCTCGATAGTAGCGAACTTCGTTTACTTAAAGACAAACTCCGCTTTACAAACAATACCATTGCCTCAAATGAATCTATATTGGTGAATTTAAGAAAGTCACTTCTTAAAAAAAGAGTGAACTATAAAAGAGTGCAAAAGTTAAAAATAAAATCTACAGTTGAAAAAGATAGAGACTTTCATGACTTAGTCTCTAGTGAGAATTTATATTTGAATACTCAAAAAGAGATTAATAACTTAAAAGTACAAGTAACTGACTTAAAATTAAGACAAAAACAGCTCCAAAGAACTGTTAAAGATAAAAGTTTAAGAGCTAAGAATTTTGTTTTATACTCTATTTTAGTTAAAACTGGACAGGTTGTAGGAATCGCAACACCTTTGGCTCAAGTAGCAGATATCTCTCATGCTGTGCTTACAATTTTTCTTGATGAAAAAGAAGTTAAGAATGCTAAAAATAAAATTATTTATATAGATGGAGTGAAAAGTAAGTACAAAATCTCAAGGGTCTTAAATATAGCAGATAGTAAAAACATATCAAAATATAAGGCACAGATAGTTATTGACACACCGGAAATTTTTTCCAAATTGGTCCAAGTTGAGCTTAAAAATGAATAAGATTACGGCTTGTCCTCTTGACTGTTATGATGCTTGTGCTATCGATTATGTTGATGGTAAGTTTAGAGCTGTAAAAACAGGCCATACACAGGGATTTTTGTGTCCTCATATGAATCACTATGAAAAAGTAAAAACAATCTCTAAGCCACGTTACAGAGGCAAAGAGGTTACTATGGATGAAGCTTTAGAACGATTACAGGAGATGCTAAAGTCTTGTGAAAAGAGTGAAGTTTTACACTACAGAGGGAGTGGGAACTTTGCACTTATGCAAGAGGTGACTGACCATTTCTTTGCCTCTTTTGGAGCCACATTAACAGATGGGACACTCTGTGATGGTGCTGGAGAAGCAGGCATACTTGAGGGTCGTGGCTCAAATAAAAATATGCCACTCTCTGAGATAGCAAAATCTGAAGTAGTGATTTTGTGGGGAAGAAACCCTCATACATCCTCTTCTCATCTTCTGCCACTACTCAAGGGTAAAAAAGTTATTGTTATTGACCCTGTTGCAACTAAAATTGCTAAAAGTGCTGATCTATTTTTACAGCTTAAGCCAAAAACAGACCTCTATCTTGCCATGCTTATTGTGCGATTTTTGTATATAAATGATGATTGTGATGAAGATTTTGTAGAGGCATATGCAAGTGAACTTGAAGAGTATTACGAGCTAACGCAAACTATACGAATAAAGTCTATGCTTGAAAACATGGGTATAAGTTTAGGTCAAGTTGGCGATGTTTTAGAACTTATTAAAGATAAAAAAGTAGCCATTGTTTGTGGAGTTGGTATTCAGAAATACAAAGATGGTGCAGATGCTATGCGAGCCATAGATTCCATCGCTGTAGCACTTGGCCTTTTTGGTAAGGAAGGTAGTGGTGTGGCTTATTTGGGTGAGTCTAGGGCTAACGTGGTTTCACCTTTTAAGACCAAGGCAAAAAGAGTTTCAAAGGTAAACACTCTGTTTGAAAAATTTCAAACTGTTTTTATTCAAGGGGCAAACCCGCTCTCACAAATGCCAGATACTCTACGAGTGAAAGAGTCTCTCTCAAAAGTACAAAACATTGTCTATTTTGGTTTGTATGAGAATGAAACAAGTGAAGTGGCTGACTTAGTGATCCCTGCAAAGTCATTCTTATACAAAGATGATATTCGAACATCTTACTCACACCATTCAATGTTAAATATGCCAAAAGTGGAGAATAGTGAAATTGGAATTAGCGAGTATGATTTAAGTGCAGCATTATGTGCTAAGTTTGACATAGGGATAAAAGAAGAAGAGGAGTATCTTCAATATTTTAAAAGCCATAGGTTGCTCAAAATAGATGGATGTTACTATGTTGAAGGTAGAGAAGATATTCACTATAAAAATGGTTTTGATACTGATAATGGTGAGTTTGTTTTTTTAGAAGAGATAGAAATAGATAGAAAAGCAAACAAAATTACTTTAAGTAAAAATAGAGACAAAATAAAGAAAAAAAGTGATGAGCTTTACTTGATTACCTCAAAGAGCCCTACGAGCCTCAACTCACAGTTTGAACGTGGTAAGTATGCTTATTTGCACAGTTCTCATGGTTATGAAGAAGAGAGTATTGTGAATATATCTTCTGTTTCGGGCTCAGTAGAGTTACCAGTTAAGATTAGTGATGACCTAAGAGAAGATTGTGTTTTAATATATAGCGGAACTGTTGGGGTTAATAACCTGACATCTTGTGAACACTCTTATGAGGGTAAAAGTGCGGTTTATCAGGAGAATAAAGTTTTAGTACAAGATATATAACTTTCTACTCTCCATCATCCCTTTCATAATAAAAAGTAGTTTTGTTTTTCTCTTCCTGATTTTTTGCTTGATTCTCTTGAGTTTTTACTTCTTGAGACTCTAAAGTTTTGGTTTTTTTGCTATAAAAAACACTATCCTCATCAAAGCCTATTTCCACGTTAGAGCATCCCCCAAATAAAAGAAAAAAAATAGATGTAGAAGTAGTTATTATAGTTTTTTGCATAACTATCCTTTACATTTTTTCGTATTGTTGCTAATTATACTCTATAATACAAAATAATTATAGAGGTTTAAATATGAATACACAAGAGTTAGATAAAAAATATGTCCTTCCTACTTATGGACGTGGTAATGTTGAGTTTGTAAGTGGTAAAAATGCAAGATTAACAGATGCTGATGGAAAAAACTACATCGATTTTACTTCAGGTATAGGAGTTGTGAGTGTTGGTCATGCAAATGAGAGAGTTAACAGTGCTATTTGCGAGCAACTCTCAAACATAACACATATCTCCAACCTTTACAACATCGCACCACAAGCAAAAGCTGCTCAAAAAATTGTTGAGGCGAGTGGTTACGATATGCAGTGTTTCTTTGGAAACTCTGGTGCTGAAGCAAATGAGGGTGCTATAAAAATTGCTAGAAAATATGGCGAAATCAATGGCGAAGTAAAACGTTACAAAATCATAACACTTCAGCACTCTTTTCATGGGCGTACTATTACAACAGTCAAAGCAACTGGTCAAGAGTCTATGCATAACTACTTTGGTCCTTTTCCAGATGGTTTTGTATATGCCGATAATATGAGTGATATCCAATCCCTTTTAGATGACCACACTTGTGCGGTTATGATTGAGTTAGTTCAGGGGGAGGGTGGTGTTCAGCCTCAAGACAGAGATGAAGTAAAAGCCTTAGAAAAACTTCTTAAATCTCGCGGAGTTTTACTCATAGTTGATGAAGTACAAACAGGTGTTTACAGAACTGGAGATTTCACTGCTTCTCAAGTCTATGGAATTAGCCCAGATATTATAACACTTGCTAAAGGTCTTGGTGGTGGAGTCCCTATTGGTGTAGTAATGACCTCTCTTAAAGATGTGCTAAGTGCTGGAGACCACGGTTCTACATTTGGTGGAA
>Ga0256824_10000825_pt1 | contig 12042 bp, 7 predicted proteins | sample CV67metaG_FD_191570 | JGI IMG/M metagenome (GOLD analysis project Ga0256824, IMG submission 191570) | Hydrothermal vent microbial communities from East Pacific Rise, Pacific Ocean - CV67 | ecosystem: Environmental > Aquatic > Marine > Hydrothermal vents | place: Pacific Ocean: East Pacific Rise...
ACTCCCTGCTCCTGAGTCGGCTCTTACAAAAGACAGCTACTACTTCTCACTAGAAAACACCTCTAACCCCAACGTGGTTACGACTGCAGGAGATGTACTAGAGAAACTAAGCCCTTTTGGAGCAGACGAACTTTGGAACGAAGTAGGTGAACAGTGGAGTTCGACCTCTCTTATGGCACAGCTCCAAGAGTGGTACCCTAACCCACCACTTGTACTCTTTGTAAGTGAAAATGAAGCTGCTAAACTCTCGTGGAGTGAGCTCAACCAAGAGTCACGTTACACCGCTTCTGGAGACGACAACTTCAAACGAACATTAGTAGGTGCAGAGTGGATAGAGAAGTATAGACAGCTACACGACGGCTTCAAAAAAGGCTTTGTAAACACAACATGGAAAGAGAATGTAAAGTTTATGACATACAACAAGTTCTCTGAGAACTTAGGAGAAAGTAACTGGCTAGAAGATGCAACCTTAACCAACCACTACATAAACATTTGGCCACTTACAGCCGATGGAGCTACAGTAGACTTTATACTCAGTGGTAGTAAAACAGACAACTCAGCGGATGCACCCCATGTTCTAGCAAATAACCTCCCCTTTATGCTCAATGAAGCAAAACTAGTAAACCCTAACTTTGCTTACCAACTAAGCCTAGATGCAGCCTCAAAAGTAACTGAGCCTGCAAAATACAGAGGGCTTACACAGTTTGCACTCTGGTTTTTACGACCAAGCATCATAAGACAAGCTTCCCAAGAGAGTGATAGAGAAGCACTTGAGCCACTTTTTCAAGAGGTAGCAGACTCAGTAGAGCTCATACACTACAACGAACAATTAGCAAGCTTTTGGAGAGAAGGAAAACTTGTAAATAGTGGAGAGAGTAATCTAAACCAAAATATACCAGAGCAATACCTAAATGACCCAAGATGGTTCCTACTAGAGACAGATGCAAACCCACCAAGACCATGGGCAGACAGCACTAGCATACCAGTATGGGCTTTTGCACTTGTAAAGGGTGAAGAGCCTAACAGAGAGTGGCTAGTGTATGCTCAGTCTCCAGAGGGTGATATGAGTGATGTTACAGTTAGTGTTCCTGGGTATAAGGATATTTTAGTGAATAGTGGGGTTGATGGGAGTTTTTATAGTTTGAGAGAAAGTGATAAGAAAATGGATTCTATCGGATCTAAAGAAACTCAACAAAATGTAACTCAAATAGTTAACATTCAACTTGGCAATGGTTTATCTTACTTTATAGATGCTACAAATGGAAATGATATAAATAATGGGACAAGTGAAAATACTGCATGGAAAACAGTCAAGAACATTAATTCAAAAATATTTAACCCTGGTGACAATATTCTATTTAAAAGAGGAGAGGTATGGAATTCCTCAAATATAAAACCTCTTTCTTCTGGAACAAAAGAAAATCCAATTTTATTTTCCAGTTATGGTAATAAGAATAAGCCAAAACCTATATTAAACTCGATTAAAGAACAAAAGCTAACTTGGTTTAAAGAAGATAATCATAGATGGTCTGCAAATATCATCTCTGTACATAGAATATTTAAGGATAACAAAGAACTCCTAAATGCAAGAATAGAAGAAGAAATTAACCTTAAACAACCTTGGATCTATACGAATAATAAGCTTTATTTATATTCTGTAGATAAACCTTTAGCTTTAAATTTTAAATTTTCCACAGTAGATACTGTATGTATAACCAATAAAAAATACATAATAATAGATAATTTAGATTTACAAGGTGGTAGAAATGCTGCATTAATTATTCAAGACTCTTCAAATATTCATGTTAATAACTGTAAAATTGGTAAAGATTCTTACTATGGAGTAATTTTAAATATTTCAGGTGCACAATTATCTAAAAATATATATATAGAAAATTCTATATTTGATTCAAACTTTAATTTAAACTATCTTTGGTTAAAGGATATCGGTGCTAAATCAAGTTATATTGGTTCTGCAGATGGTTTGGCAATATCTCAGGGTATTACTTATTCTAAAATTTATAATAATTATTTTAAGAACTGGAACCATGCTTCTATTGGGATGGAAACAACCACTAACATTCCAATCCATGACAATGAAATTTATAATAATACACTTACCTCACCTGATATTGCTTATGGTGGACGATTAGCTATTTCAGGTGATAATAATTATAACAATAATGTACATCACAACCTAATTATAAATACTAGTGTCCGTACTCAACTTGCAGGTCACGATAATCATTTTCATCATAATATCATTGATAAAACAAAGAATAGTCCAATATGCAATAAAAATATAGGCCAGTGTATATCATTTGAAATGTATAATGGAAGTGTAAAGAATAATATAATTGAATTTAATACATTTCAAAACTGTGAAGGTGCTGCACTAAAATTAATTTCTTATGGTCAAGAAAATAAATATTTTGAAAATAATGAATTTAACAATAATAATATTCAAAACTGTGGTATAACTAAAATAAATAATCTTCAAGAAAATAATATTTATATCACTGAATATGTTGATATTAAGATGCAAGTATTTAAAAACAATTATATAAAACCATCCCTAATTTACAATAATGGCAGCATAATAAATATTGAACAATTCAATAAAATATCATCTAATATCATGGGGAACAATATAAGTAGTGCAGAGTATGGTGCAGGGGCAGTAGCATCTGTTGGATCTACAATAATATATAAATAAAATTGGGCAGTGAAAGTGTAAATCTCTAACCTGGATGTTGCACTCTTCCTTGGACCATTTTTGTAAGTGTAAGCCTCCCCAAAAATTACACTCTCTATTTATAGTTTTTTTAGTTTTAATAAAAATAAAAATTTGATAAGTATTAACTGTCTTTCAAATCTTGTTGGCTCTTTTAAGAGCCTGTACAACCACTCTAAATGTAAATCTAAGAAGAGCTTGGGTGCTCTTCTTTTATTTCCACCATATATATCAAAACTTCCACCAAGACCCATATAAAGAGCAGGATGAATTTCTATAAGCTCATCCATCAAAAACTCTTGTCTTGGTGTTCCTTGTGCCACATAAACAATATCAGGTTTGAGCTCTTGAAGAGTTTTTTTTAACTCCTCCTTTGCCTTATCATTTATATAACCATCTCTGTAACCAAGTATATTTATATTTGGATACTCCTTTTTTAATTTTTTTACAGTGTTATTTACCACTTCTTGTGTTGATCCCAACAGATAAAATGATTTCTCCTTTTCATATCTAGTTATGATATCGAGCCAAAACTCACTTCCTGGTATCTTTACTGCGTCTATTCCTTTTTCTTTTAAAGCCATAACTGCACCTACACCATCCGGATAGCCTATATTAACATTTATGATCTCTCTCAGTCTTTCATCTTTTTTTAAAATCTTTTCAGCATTCATTGCTATCAATATTTTTTTTTCATTTTTAATCTGTTCTAAAAATTCATCTTTACTTTTAAAAACATTTATTTTATTATTGTTTATAATCTCACTTTGCATTTTTTTCCATCCAATAATATATTGATATTAAAGTAAACAGTTGTTTTTCCATATTTCTTTTTCCACTTCTATGAATATTGAATATCATAGCTACTTCTTTTATATTAAAATATTTACTAAATCTACTTTCGTTTGAAATGAGCATATTTTTATACATTAAACCTTTCTCTCCCCTAAACCATTTTTCAGTAGGTGACTTAAATCCTTTTTTTTGTCGATATATTATCTCTTTGGGGAGTACACTCTCAGCAAATTTTTTATGTATATATTTACCTTCTTTACCTTTTATCTTGTATTCCAATGGTAAAGACTCTAAAAAATCAATTAAATCATTATCAAGCATAGGTACTCTTGCTTCAATAGAAAAATTCATTGATATTTTATCTGTATACAAGAGTAAATCATCACATAGATTCATTCTCATATCATTTGACATCATTGAGTTTACAGTATCCTTTTCTTTTCCACCTAATAGCTCATAAAAATAATTAATCAAAGAATTACTTTTTAATTCATCTACTCCTATAAGTCGTTTTATTTCTTCTTGACTAAATAAAGAATAGATAAGTTCAAATCTTTTAATAATATCTTTTTCCCCTAAAGAATTTATAGCTCTAAATATAGATTCATTTTTTATAAACTTAGAGAATGGCTTTAAAGTGTTAAATACAAAACTAGGAATTTTTTCTGCTAAAACTTCACCTTGATATCTTTTGTATCCACCAAGAGGTTCATCAGCTCCTTGACCTGTTAAAACAACTTTAACACCATATTTTGAGACTAGTTCATTTAAAAAATACATAGGAATGATAGATGTTGTTCCTAAAGGTTCTTCTACTATCTCTATACACTTCCTAAATACTTCTTCAAACTGATTATCTGTTATTTTTATCTCATAATGCTCTGTTCCAAGTATATGTGCACTTTCTCTTGCATCGTTTGTTTCATCGCTATCATCATCTTCTTCAAAACCTATAGTAAATGTCTTTATAGGCTTATTGCTATATTTTTGAGCAAAATATGCAACAAGTGCAGAGTCAATACCACCACTTAAAAGTACTCCAACTTCTACATCTGCTAAAAGTTGTCTTTTTATAGCTTCTTCAAAAAGTTCTCCATACTTTATAAGTGCTTCATCAAATGATATATTTTTATCAATCATAACAGGAGTGATAAAAGAAGAAATATTCATACTATGATTTTTTAAATCATATTCTAAGATATGACCTGCTCTTAACTTGTCTATATTTTTATACAAGGTTATAGGTGCTGGGTTATAACGAAGTTTTAAAAGTGTTGCAAGATTATTTTTATCAATATCTGAGTCAATAATAGATTTTATGGGTCTTATCTCTGAAGAGTATATTAAAATTTCATTTCCACTATGATAATAAAACGGCTTTATTCCATATCTATCTCGTACTAAATATAATTTCTCATTTTCAATATCAAGAAAACTAAATCCAAATATACCATTAAAATCTTTTACAGACCCTATTCCAAACTTTGCAATATAGTTAACTATAGTTTCAGTATCGCTATGTCCATTAAACTCAATACTATCTAATTTTTTCCTTAAATCAAGGTGATTATAAATCTCACCATTAAATATAATAATAAATTTTTCACAAACGGAGTACATAGGCTGATGCCCTGCACTACTTAAGTCTTGTATAGCTAACCTTCTATGACCTAAAGTAATTTTGTTCTTTCCTATTCCTAAATCTAAAATTTCACTATCATCTGGTCCACGGTGATTTATTAAATCAAGTATTGTATTATTAAATGACTTATTTATAGTTCCGACTATTCCACACATAATTATTTATCCTTTATATTTGATAATCCATACAGATAAGGGATAATAGCCCATCGTAAATGGTTTTTATTTTTTTGTTTTCCAAATAATTCAATTATTGAAAAAATATCACTACCTTTTATAAAATTATCTTGAATCGATTTATTCAATAAAGTAACAGTATTACTATCATTCAACAATAAAGCTAAGTTTAAAATTTCTGCATTATCATATAAATCAAATTTTACGAGTGATAATTTATTACTTTTTGAAAATCTTTTAAATAAATTATATTTTTGATCAAAAAAGTTATCTAAAATATAAATATACCCATACTCTATTATTTTATTTGCATTTGACAACTCTACAATTTTATTCGTTTTATAAATATTTTTAAGTACAAAAGCACTATGAAAACAGTCAATAAAGGAGTTGTCATATGGCTGATAAATCCAGCTACCATCTCTATTTTGAACAGATATTAAAAAATTATATATTTTGGTTATTTTATTTTTAATATATACTTTTTTATCAGGTAAATAGTCTAGCATTAATGAATACATGTACATAAGATATGAATTAGCATTAGTTACTACTCTATCTTTTTCAACACCATATGAAAGTATTAAAAACTCATCAGTCTCTTGCATAACTTTAATATCTTTTTCTAAGAATAAAAAGATACTTCTTATTGGCTCCAATAATTTTTTATCTTTTGTAATTTTATAATATTCTATTAATGCTTCTAATGGATATGGAGTGTGCGTACTAAATGGTATATTACTATCGTATACTTTACATGAAGAATATACCCAGTCAAAATTTAATCCCCAGCAATATCCACTATAAGCTTTAGAATAGTTTTCAAGTAGCCAGTCAATGTGCTTCTTAGCATACTCTAAATAAATATTATTTTTATCTTTCTTATATATATTCAATAGTGCTAATGCTGATTGAGCCCTTACTATCGGATATTCTTGCTTTTGATATCCTAATCTTAAATTATTATTTATATATAAATCGTAAATTGTTAATATACCTGCTGGCACTAAACCTAGATATTTATTTCCATAATATAATTTTTTTATCTTAATTCCAAGATTTGTTTTCCATATATCATAAGGATCAGATGTTGACAAATCATCTCTTAGAAGATATTTCTCTATTAGTAATTGATTCATATTAATTATTGAGCTCACTATAAAAAGACAGTAACTTTTTTTCTACTTGTTTAGCTGTATAATCCTTCTTTGCTTTTTTATGATTTTCAGTTCCTATTTTAATTATTGCATCTTTATCATTTATAAAATATTCAATAAATGATAAAAAATCATTACTATTTATACTATCTGTTATAAAACCATTTTTTTTATTTATTATATGATCTGTTATGCCTGCATTAATTCTTGATATAACTGGTTGAGCATAGAGCATAGACTCCAAAATAGAATTAGGAAGTCCTTCACCATAATAAGTAGGAAAAAAGCATATATCAGTTTCAGTTAAAAGTTTATACTTAGATTCACCTCTGACAAAACCATGAAAAATTATATTTTTTATTTTATTTGCTTCTACATAGTTTTTGGTATTATCAAGTTCTTTCCCTGTACCTGCAATATGTAAAATACACTTACTATTATAATCTTTATTAATTTTATTGATAGCATCTATCGCGATATAAACACCCTTTTCTTTTATAATCCTAGATAAAAACAAAAAATCAATATGATTTTTTGTTTTTAATTTTTTAAATTTAGAATCTATATCAAACTTTTCAAGTTCAGTATCATCAGCTATGGAAGTTATCAATTCATACTTCGTACTTTTTACACCTAAATTAACTAATTTATCTTGAAAAATTTTTCCTAGTATCAAAGTTGTATTAGCTTTCCCAAAACTATTTAAAAGTATCCACTGTTTAAATTTTGATTTTTTGACCTCTTCTTCAAAGTCATCGTCCCACCCATGCCAAAAAACAATAACTTTATTATTAGATAATTGTGCTATAAAACTATAAATAGCATCTCTATAAAAAGAATTTTTTAAAAATGATGGGTTTAAATGAATTATGTCATAATCTTTAATTTTGAATATAAACTTAATATATTTAAAAAAAATCCTAAATAGTTTAGAAATTTTACTTTCACTATTTTTTGTTATAATCTCAAAGTAATCAATATTATCATACTTATTTAATTTTAGAACCTTATATATTTGAGCTACACCACCAATTAAATTTACAGCAGGGGTATTAACTAATATTTTCATTATTATTCCTAATTTTTTTATATTCATTTAGATATAAATTTGCGATTACTTCTATTCCATACATCTTTATTCCCTTTTTAGAAATACTATTTCTATCTAACAACTTCAAGTTCTCTACTATGCCATCTATATTTCTTAAATTATGCTTAATATATCCACAATTATTCTTTCCTATAAATTCATTTATTTGATTGACATTACCATCAGTTATAACAGGTAATCCACATGCGACATATTCACTAAATTTTATTGGTGATGCAACTTTATTAACTATACTGTCGTTTCTAAGAATTATTCCAATATCCGCAGCGGATAAATAGGATGACACATCCTTAAAATCAACATATTTAGAAATGACATTTTTATTTCTATATTTTTTCTTACCTAACATTAAGAGTTTATTTTCTTTTGAGAACAAATCTACTACTTCATCATTATTTTGCCAACTATTTAATGCACCACTCGAAAAAATAAAAAGAATATCATCATTTTCTAGTCCTAATTCTTTTCTTCTGAGTATTCTATTTTTAAGATTAAAAGAAAAATTCTTTCCCGCAATACATGGTATTATTGATATATTATTAATTAGATATTTATTTTTAATATAAGTTTTTAATTCATTACTTACAACATTATAAAAAATATTTTTTTTTATTAAATATCTAAAAATTTTTTCTATATATTTTACTTTAATACTTTTCTTAATTTTATGCATATTGCTACATTCAATTTCTTCTTTAATAGCACCTCTGATATCAATATAAAGATTTTCTTGAAAATCGTAACTTTTATTTATTGCTTTTGATACAATATAACCTAAATATTCAGACCTTACATGTAAGATATCAGTTTTTATTATCTGAATATCTTTCAATATTTTTCTTAATAAAAAAATATTATATATATCAACAATAGGATACATTCCAAAGTTTTTAAAATAATGCACTTTCACTTTTTCTGAAAATATATAATTTAATTTCATTTTATCATTAACAGATAAACATAAGTGAATTTCATATATTGAAGATATTTTTGCTAATTCTGAAATCAATTCATAAACTTGAGAATTTATTGCGGAACCACTTCCTTCTGTAATGTATATTAACCTCATTCTAAACATTCCTTTTTTTCATAAAATGAACTATTGATTATTAAAATAAAAAAACCAAATAGTATATTATTACTAATTAAATCTCCTGAAAAAAGTGAATTTATATAATAATAATAAAATATAATAATAAAATATTTAATAGGGATTGATTGATTATATCTATTTATCTTTACTATAATAAATAACAAATATAGTACAATTAAAGCAGATATAATACCATTTTCTATCAATAATTCTGAAAATATATTATGAGGATAGTCACGAATATCTTTTTTATTATATAAGTATGAAAAATTACCTGATCCCGTTCCTAATATAAGGTTAGATGCATCAATTTTATCTAATGCTCTATTATTTTGGTATGCCCTATCTTTAAATGCTGCACTTGGGTTAAAAAATCTATATTCTATATAAACTTTTTGATTATGTGTCAATCCTACATTAAAAATAAATAATAAATAAAATAATATTACTAACATTATAGGAATTAAAATTATTATTATTTTTGTATACATGGATATAAAATAATTTACAAGATAATATAAAGATACACTCAAAACTAATGCAAGAATAGGTGTCTTTGTCCCACTAAAAAATAAATATATTAATCCTATACAAAATAATAGTAAGAAGACAAATAATATAGAAAAATGTTTCCTTTTATATAACTGATATGTAAATAATAAAGTAAATAGACCTAATGAAATAAATCTAGCAATGCCTATTGGATGAAATAATGTTAAATCATCATCATCCCAACCTAGTCGAAAATTTAAAACCATTTGTGATGCTAATTCGTTTATAAAGCCGTATGAAAGATAAAGATCAACTAGATATAGTAAATAAAATAATATAGATATAAATAAATAAAACTTGAAATATTTATAAATAACCGGTGTAAATAAATAAAAAATAATAATAGTAAATAAAAATGTAACTATTTTTTCAATTGCATAATGCAATGAATTTGTCCAGAATAAGCTTATATACATAATAAAAAATAGTAAATAAATTATTCCATGCAAACTACTAAAATAAAATGACTTAAGAACTCTAATATAGTAATAGAATGAACCAACTAATAAAATAATTACTAATATTGAAGTTGGAATAATATTAAAAAAATCACCCCCATATTTTTTAAAGAATAATATATTAAAAACTATTATTAAGAAATATCCTAAATAATGATTTTTCAATTTATTTTCTCTGTATTTAGTATATTTTTTATTTCAATATAAATAAATAAACTTCTTAATATCCATAAAATAATGAAGCCTGACAGTAGAAAAACTACTGATAAATCTTGGACACTATAAAAGTAAACAAGTATTATAATAAATACAAGTATTGTCCGACGGTTTACAACTCTTATATTATTTGCATTTGTTATGGCCCCAAATACTGCAGAAAACAAGCTATAAAATAATTTCACAATACCTAAAATTATTAATAAATAAACTAAATTTAAATTATCAAATTTAATATTTTGTATATTCACTAAATTTACTAAGTTAATACATATAATTATAAATGTGGATAAAATTAATGCTAAAATAAAAATTTTTTTTATTTTTACACTAAGTAAGTTGCTATTAAATTTTTCTTTAAAAAGAGGAAGTTCCTTAAATCCAATATAACCTTGTAGTAAACTAAATGGATAAAAAATTATACTTAAATAAAAAAAATATTCTGCAAAAACTTCTTGTCCTAAATATATTTCAATCAAAAATCTATCAGAAAAGCTTAATATAGTAATTAATAGAATAGAAAAGAAAAAATTAAAATTTAACTGATTAATCTCTTTTTTTTCATAAGTATAATAAATAATTTTTAATTTATTATACTTTGAAATTACTACTAAAGATAAAATTGTAAATACAATAGAAAAAGCAACTTCTACATCATAAAATGTCATTTCTTTTTTTGTAAAGTATATTATAATTATTAACAATAAAGAAAAAAATTTCCAACTATTTCCAAATAATTGTGAGACATTCCATTGTTTTTTTATTCTATAGTATATGGATGAAAGTGTTTGTATCTGTAATGAGACTATCATCAATAATAAAAAAGACAAATTAAATAAATAATATTTATTCATTATAAATATTGTTATCATTAAAAAAAAAATTGTACTTACCATTAAAGTAGTAATTACTTGTTTCGGAATAAAAAAAAAAGATTTTTTAACTTTAGACAACCTTAATATTGATTGTTCTGTCCCTAAAAATCCGAATGTAACAATGATAGAAAAGAATGATACAAGAATACCAAACATACTATAATCTTGATATTCCAATGTAGCTTTTAAAAATATATTTATTAAAAATAATGCTAGAGATGATATTAATAATATAAAAAAAGAAATATGATTTCTTAATAATAACACTAAATATTTTAGTAGATATTTAATTTGTCACTCCACAAAAGTCCAAAACTTCTTTACCAAAAATACGAATCCCTTTAAACTCTTTATGAGCGACAAGATATACTATGATGTCTGCTTGTTCTATGGCATCTGCATCTTTTACTATTTTAAACTCTTTATGAGACTCTATATTTGGTTCTACTGCTAAAACTTCAAGACCATCAGTCTTAAGTCTTTGTGTTACTAGTAGTGCTGGTGATTCTCTTAGGTCATCTATATCTGGTTTAAAAGCTAGTCCCATACATGCTACTTTTGCTTTTCTTCCATTCTCTTTTTCAAACTCTAGTGCGGCATTTTTTATCTTCTCTATACTCCATTCTGTTTTATAGTTATTTACTTCACGGGCAGTTCTTATTATCTTTGCATCGTCTCCACCTTTATGTACTATAAACCAAGGGTCAACTGCTATACAGTGTCCACCTACTCCAACACCTGGTTTAAGTATGTTTACTCTTGGGTGACGGTTAGCAAGCTCTATGAGTTCCCAAGTATTTATGTCAAACTTATCGCAAAGTATACTTAGTTCATTTGCAAATGCTATGTTTACATCACGGTAACTATTTTCAGTTAGTTTTGCCATCTCTGCTGTTTTAGCATCTGTTTTTAAAACTGCACCACTTACAAATGTTTCGTAAAACTCTACAGTTGCATCTGTAGCTTCAGGAGTTATACCACCTACTATACGGTCATTGTCTACCAATTCTCTCATAATCTGTCCAGGAAGAACACGTTCAGGACAGTGAGCAATATGTACAGACTTTTCATCAAGTTCAGCATGGCAGTTTTCAAACAGTACTTCGGCTACTTTATCTGTAGTTCCTACTGGTGAAGTTGACTCAAGTATAACTATATTTCCCTTTTTTACATAAGGGGCTATAGCCTTAGTAGCACTTACTACATAGTCTATATTTGGCACAAAACCCTCAT
>Ga0256824_10000826_pt1 | contig 12036 bp, 11 predicted proteins | sample CV67metaG_FD_191570 | JGI IMG/M metagenome (GOLD analysis project Ga0256824, IMG submission 191570) | Hydrothermal vent microbial communities from East Pacific Rise, Pacific Ocean - CV67 | ecosystem: Environmental > Aquatic > Marine > Hydrothermal vents | place: Pacific Ocean: East Pacific Rise...
AGGAGAAAGGACTAAAATAAGTGATAGTGTTAATATAGAAACAACTATAGAATCACTCATAACAAGACGTTGCTACTCCATATCCTAGATTTTCCAACATTGTTCTATCTTTTAGAGGTGCATCTCCAACCGTGGTTAAGTAATTCCCAATAACCATAGAGTTGGCTCCTGCTTCAAACATAAGTTCTTCACAACCATCAAACAGAAGTTCACGACCTGCTGCAACCATCAGCAATTTATCTTTACCCAAAAGATTTCTAGCTTTTTTAACTATTTCTAAAGCTTCATCACGAGAAATATTTCTACTTTTTATAGGTAAAGCTTCATTTGGATGATAAAAATTCAGTGGAGTTGACTCAGGATTTAAAGAGGCAATAGAGTTTAAAAGAGATTCTCTATCTTCAGAAGATTCACCCATACCAAAAATACCACCAGAACAGAGCTGTAACCCAACTTCTTTCGCATTTTGACAAGTCTCATAACGTTCAGACCATGCATGTGTAGTACAGATAGTCTTATAATAGTTTTCAGAGGTCTCCAAATTATGGTTATAACTATCTATACCATGTTCTTTTAAGTACTTTAACTGCTCTTTATTTGCTGTACCATTACAAGCTATAAGATTAATATTGTCAACTTCTGCTTTAATAGCTTTTGCAGCTCTTGCTACAAAATCAACTTTTTTATCATCTAAGCCTTTTCCAGCTGTTACCAAACAGTATCCCAAAGCACCATATGATTTTGCTTTTTTTGCTTCTTCAACAATAGTATCAATAGACTTATAGTTATAACGTTCTATATCCGCATGATATCGTACACTCTGTGTACAAAACTTACAATCTTCTAGGCAAGTACCAGACAAAATATTGTTGATGGCACATAAAAATATCTCTTTTTTCATAAACGCATTATAATAGAGTTAGCTGAATAATAAAGTGTAAAATAAGAAAATTAAGTATCTATTTCTCTCTTGGTCCACTCATCTTTTGAAAGTTCTCTAAAGTAGTGCTTTACCTTATAACTGTTATCAACTATTTCAATAGTTGCACATTCAGTTAAAGGCTTCTCTCTCGCACAAACTTCACCAGGATTCAAATAGAGAGTCTCTCCTATTTTTGAACACTCAAACATATGGGTATGTCCTGAAATTACAATATCCGTATCAGCAGAGAGATAATACGGCATATGCATCATCTTAATTTTATGCTCTTTTATTTTAAAATAGTAAGGCTCTTGATAAATACGATACTTTTTTTGGAGAGAAATTAAATTGATATCATTATTTCCAAAGACACACACATAAGGGACAGGAGCCTCTTCTAACATTTGAAGATGCTCTTCAAGCATAATATCCCCAGCATGAAGAAGATAATCCACACCAAGACTCAAAAGATGTTCTATCGCCTCTTGATGGAGTGTGGTTTTAGTATGACTGTCAGAGAGTATACCAAGCTTAAGACTACTTGACATTCTCTTCTTTTTCTTCAGTTTTTTTCTCTTCCACTTCAGGCAAACCTTTTTGCTTATCTTTGGGTACAGGCTCTTTCCATTTACATTTTTTCTCTATACATTCATAGACTTCACCTGTTTTAAGAACCTTATGTACCACCATACTTTCACACTCTGGACACTTACGCTCTTGTGGTTCACCATTTGAGATAAAACGACATTTAGGGTAGTTTGAACAACCATAGAACTTACCACGTTTCCCCTCTTTTTCATGAATTTTAGAACCACACTTCGGACAAGGGATAGTAAGCTCTCTTGGAGGGATTAACGGCTGTGCATTTTTACATTTAGGATAAGCAGAACAAGCATAGAACTTACCACGACGACTATCTTTTATAACCATAAACTCCCCACATTTTTCACATGGTCTATCAGTTTTTTCAGGTTCTGGTGGGGCATTACCCTCTAAGTCAGTAGTATATTTACATTCAGGGAAGTTTCCACAAGCTATAAATTCACCAAAACGCCCTTTTCTACGAAGAAGCTCATGTCCACACTTTGGACACATCTCTCCTGTAGGAATTGCCATCTTTTTACTTTTTATGTTCTCTTTACCATCTAAAATCTTTTTCATAAACGGATCATAAAAATCAGATAAAACCGTTTGCCAGTTTAACTTACCTTCATCTACCTCATCCAATCTTGCTTCCATATTTGATGTAAATGCAGAGTCAACTATTTCAGAAAAATGTTCTTCAAGCATCTCTATAACTGTAAATGCAACCTCTGTAGCATGAATTCTCTTCTTCTGTAGCTCAATATACTTTCTTGTTTGAAGAATAGTAATGGTAGGAGCATACGTACTTGGTCGTCCAATTCCTAATGACTCTAGTTTTTTAATAAGACTCGCTTCATTATAACGTGCTGGTGGTTCAGTAAAGTGTTGCTCTGGTTTAATATCATCCAAAATAACCTTTTGACCTTTTTTAAGTTCTGGCAAAAGTTTATCTTTTTCACTGTATCCTGTCACTTTATAAAAACCATCAAAAAGAAGCTTTCTTCCAGATGCTTTAAATGTAGATTTTTCACCTTTAAAAAGAAGCGTTTGTGACTCAAGTCTGGCTTCTGTCATTTGACAAGCTAAGAAACGGTTATAAATCAGACGATAAAGTTTAAACTCATCTCCACCCAAATAATCTTTTGCTATAAGTGGCGTAAAGTCAACCATCGTAGGACGTATCGCTTCATGAGCCTCTTGAGCCCCTTTTGACTTGGTATTGTAGTTTTTTACTTTTGCAGGTAAATAATCATCACCAAAACTGCTCTGTATATACTCACGTGCATTCTCTACAGCCTCTTTTGCTAAGTTTAAACTGTCCGTTCGCATATACGTAATAACACCCATATTGCCTTTGTCAGTTTTAACACCTTCATAAAGTTTTTGAGCGACCATCATGGTCTTCTTCGGAGAAAAACCAAGCTGTGTTGATGCACTCTGCTGAAGAGTAGAGGTCATAAATGGTGGTGGTGTCTTACTTTTACGCTCTTTCTTCTCTAAAGATTCAACTACAAAGTTCTCTTTTGTAGCAGACTCTACAATCTCTGTTGCCATTGCTTCATTTTTGATACTCATTTTATCCAGCTTCTTACCATTAAATGAGTAAATAGTGGAATCAATATTTTTTTCAAACAGACCATCTATCGTCCAAAACTCTTCTGGTTTAAAAGCTTTTATTTCACGTTCCCTATCTATAACTATCTTAAGTGTAGAACTCTGAACACGTCCTGCACTCAAACCTTTTTGTATTTTACTAGCCAAAAGTGGTGAAAGTTTATACCCAACGATTCTGTCAAGAAGTCGTCTTGCCTGTTGTGCATTTATCGAATCCATATCCAGTTTTCTAGGGTTATCCAGTGCATGTTGTATCGCTGTTTTTGTAATCTCATGAAAAACAATTCTAGGCAAAGACTCAGGTTCTTTTTTGATAGCCATGGCAATATGGTATCCAATTGCCTCACCTTCTCGATCTTCATCCGTCGCAATATAGATGGTCTCTGCCTCTTTTGCTAATTTTTTTAACTCTTTAACCACAGGGTTTACATCTCTAGGGATAGAATATTTAGGTATAAAAGTTCCATCTTCATCTACCGTAATTCCAAATGAGCTTTTAGGTAAATCACGAATATGCCCTTTTGAAGCAACTACCTTATAATTTTTTCCAAGAAAAGCAGAGATCGTTCTAGCTTTTGCTGGGGACTCTACAATAATTAAATTTTTCATATATACTCTACACCCATCCAATAATTTTTCGAATTGTAACAGAATTTTTTTATAAAAAGCAACCATTGTTAACGATAAACATTAAAAAACCTAATGATTAATCCATCTTTCGATATACTTATAACTAAAAAATCGGGAGAATAAACCAATTATGTTTGAAATTATGGGATTTTTAGCACCAATATTTGTTGTAACAGTTTTACTTGCATTAGGAGTTTTTATATTTATCCTTGTACAGATGAATGTAAATAAACAAACAACAGCGATGTCAAATAAAGCTGCTTGTAGAAAAGTTAATAGAGAGAAGCTGATACGTAACTGGACTGATTTCTTTTGGTCAAATAGTATGAGATTTGCATGGATAACACTTTTTTTACTTACTCTTGTTATCTATTCCTATGTTGGTTATCTATATTTTCACATAATTGCAGGAGCAATGATTAGTATTGTTTTTTCAATTCTTACACTCTTTTTCTTTTACTTTACACGTAAGAGTTATTATGCTTTTGAAGAAAAAGCCAAAAAAAGACTTACCGAATTTGAAGATACCATTAAAGCTGGAATAGAGAAGGAGATTAGTTTTGACGGTGATAACATTCAATCTTTTTCTAAAAAAGATGACAATATGGATACCGATGAACAAAAATTCTATTTTCCCGTTAACACTAAGAAAATAGCTTATCCTCTTTTCCAAAAAAATGCAAAGAAGCAACCTATTATTGCGGAGAGAAAACTAGAAATTTTAATCTTATCTCGTGAATACTTTAGCATTTGTCAATCTACAACTCCATTTAATCTTTTAAATCCAAAACAAGGACCTGTTCCTAGAAAATGTGCTGATGTTAAAGTTTCTGGAGAATGTGAAGAACACTACTATTCTCAAATGAGAAATGTACTCTATAAAGATGATGCTATTCAGATTATCTTTGAAAATGAAGATGAAAATGTTATTTTTAAATGTCCAAAGGCTGCACCAAATAGAAAACCTGCCATGAAAGCATTAAAAGAAAAGCTAAGAATAACTGAACGACAAAGATTATCAAAAATTGATGAACATAAAAAATTTAAAGATATAAAAGAGACAAATACAATTCATGATAATAATGATGATGAATCCAATCAGGATGAAGAGACTAAGTAGCTTTTTTGCTACTTACTAAAAAACTACGAAAAAAATTAAAACCTCCTACAATTTATGCATCCTATATTAAAGAGCTTATCAATTTTTCCGTAATTCTCAGTAAAAAACTAATAATAGCATTATTTTAGACTATAAAATCAATATATATAAACAATTTTAAATATTTTAATGTTTCATATATACACAACCAGTAAAATCAATATTTATTATAGATATTAATATATTTAATAAATTTAATATATTAATATCCACAATATCTACATATATTTGATGTTTTAGAGGGTATTTAATAAATTTTATTTATGAGTATATTCTAATAAATTGATTATCGCTGTATAATAAGATATTTGTATCATAATTATTTGATAAGAATATCAATCAAATCACTTGACATTTAAAATCTTATTACATATAATCAGCTTGTTCCGATGGTATTCGAAGAAAATACCAAAATAAAAAAGGAGGACAAATGAATAAAATGACTAAAACTTCTCAAGATTTAGACGATATGCTTAAACAGAGTGTAGAGCTAACCAGTAGAAGAGATTTTTTCAGAAAAGCAGCTGTCTATTCAGCAAGTGCTGTTGTAGCTAGTAATGTTCTAGCACCTACCACACTCTCAGCAGAAGAGAAAGGTGATGAAGCTATTTTAGAAGAGCAACCTTGGGCAACATCGTTAGGTTATGAACTTAACAAAAACCCTTATGGTCTACCTTCCCCTTATGAACATAATGTTGTAAGAAGAACAACCCCTCTTCTATCATCTGCTGGAGACATGCATGCTGCTATTTCAGTAACACCTTTACAAGATTTAGATGGTATTATCACACCAAATGGACTCTTCTTTACAAGAACACATAATGGTGTAGCACGTATTGATCCTAATAAACATAGACTTATGATTCATGGTATGTTAAAAAAGCCTATCGTATTAACTATGGAAGAGCTCAAGAAATATCCAAGTGAGAGTGTTATTCATTTCTTAGAATGTCCTTCTAATGGTGCAGCTGAGTGGAAATCTCCACAGTTTGACTCTTTACAGTTTGTAAAAGGTATGATGAGTTGTACGGAGTGGACTGGTGTTAGACTTAAGACTATTCTTGCAGATTTAGGTGTTGACCCTAAAGCTATCTGGATGCTGGCTGAAGGTGGAGATGGTTCTTCTATGAGTAGAACAGTTCCAACTGAAAAAGCTATGGATGATGCTATGATTGTTTGGGCGATGAATGGTGAAGCATTAAGAGAAGAGCAAGGTTACCCAATTAGACTACTTGTTCCAGGTTGGGAAGCTAACCTATCAGTTAAATGGCTTAAGCGTTTAGAGTTTGGCGACAAACCTTGGTATTGTAAAGAAGAAACATCTAAATATACAACTCTACTACCAACAGGTAAAGCAATTCAGCACTTTTACCCTCTTGAAGTAAACTCAATTGTAACCTCTCCTTGTCCTGAAAAACCATGGACTGACCTTAAAAAAGGTGATATGGTAGAGATTCAAGGTTTAGCTTGGAGTGGTAAAGGTACGATTACACATGTTGATTTATCATTTGATGGTGGAAAAAATTGGGTAGAAACAAAACTTAAAGGTTTGGTTCTTCCAAAAGCATGGACACGATTTAGTTACATGTACAAGTATGAAGGTAAAGATTTACTTTTAGAGAGTAGAGCTGTCGATGATGCTGGTGATGTACAACCAACAGTTAACCAAGAAAAAAAGATTATGGGTGTTGAAGGTGTTTATCATAGAAACTCAATCAATACTTGGGAAGTAAAAGCAAATGGGGAGGTGCATAATGCTCAAATACGTTCATAAAACTATTAGATTAAGTGTAGCAACACTACTATTAACTTCAATCTCAGCTTTTGCTTCTTTTGATGGTAAAAAAGATGCTGTTGATGGTGGTATGACTTACCCTACCAAAGATGGTAAATATACTTTATATAGTATCAATGACCAAAAAATTGACCCAATTAATCATGGTAGAACACCAACTGCTAATGAACTTAAAGCTTGGGATACAGATATCATGCCAGATGGAACAGGTCTTCCAGAAGGTAAGGGAACTGTTGAACAAGGTGATGAGCTCTATGAAGAAAAATGTGCCGTATGTCATGGTGACTTTGGTGCTGGTGGAGTAGGTTACCCTACCCTAGCAGGTGGAGACATTTCTTCACTTACCAACCAAAGAACTCCAGGAAAAACAGACGCTCCAAAAAGAACCATTGGTACATATTGGCCACAAGCCAGTACACTTCTTTGGTATATTCACGATGCAATGCCTTATGCTACTCCAAAGAGTTTAACATGGGATGAAACTTATGCCATCACAGCTTATCTACTTGCAGCTAATGAAATTCAAGTAGATGGTAAAGAGATGGATGAAGATTTTGAACTTGGTAAAGATAACTTTACAAAAATAAAACTTCCAAATGAAAAAGGATTTATTCCTAACATTGATGGACCAGATGGTGTTAAAAATGTAAAAGCATTCCTTCTTGATGGTAAGAATACTGGTGCTACGGGTGTAAGATGTATGAAAGATTGTAAAGATGACAAAGCAGTAGCAGTTGTTGTTAATGACCCTCGTACAGATGTAAATCCACCATTTGCTCAAGTAAAAGATTTACCAAAGAAAGATACTTCAACCATTGCTCCAGGTCAAGAAGATTACGAAAAAAGTTGTGCTGTATGTCATGGAAATGACAAAATGGGTGCGCCTGATGTTGGTAATAAAGAAGCTTGGGATAAAGTTATGAAAAAAGGGATGGATGAAGTTCTAGAAGTAGCTATTAAAGGTACTGGTGCAATGCCTCCAAGAGGTGGTACATCCTTAAAAGATGAGAAACTAAAAGCTATTATTGAATACATGGTATCAAAAAGTAAATAGTTTCACGATAAGTTCACAATAATAACATATACTTTTTGTGGAGACCGTAACATTGAGTCTATTTAACTAAATAAACTTAATGTTATTTATATCAAGTTTTGATAAAGTAACTCTTGGAATCAGAGTGTACATATACAGTTATCAACTTGAAAGTAATAGGGATTCCCAACCTTACATCAAATGAAAGGAAAATTATGATGGATAGAAGAAAATTTTTAGGCTTAGGTTTAGCAGCAGTAGCACTTGCACCTATGACAGTAAGTGCTCTTGACTTTAGAAAAGAGAAACCAGATGCATGGAAAGCAGAAAAACCTGCTGATGCAATTAAAGCTCTTTATGGAGATATTAAACCAGAAGAGAAAGGTGTCACTATTAAAGCACCTGAACTTGCAGAAAATGGTGGGAAAATTCCAGTATTTGTAAGATCTGATATTGAAGCTAAATCTGTAGCACTTTTCCAAGATGCTAACCCTCGTGCAGCTGTAGCAGCATGGACTGTACCTGAAGGTGGAATTGTTGATTTTGGTATCACAATGAAAATGAAAGGTTCAGGAAGCATCACTGCTATTGTAGAAGGAAAAGATGGTAAGTTCTACTCAAAAGTATTAAAAATTGAAGTATCAAAAGGTGGTTGTGGAGGTTGATTCAATTCACCTGTACAACAATTAGATAACAACAATAATTTTAAGAACTTAAATCGAAAGGATAACAAATGAAAGTTAAAGCAAAAGAAAAAGACGGAATTGTAAAAGTAAAAGTATTGGCTAAACACCAAAATATTGGGCCTGAAGAGGGAGAAAAAAAGAAAAAAGAAGCTAACTTTATTACTTCTGTAATTGCTAAAGTTGGTGATGCAGTAGTTTACGACTTAAGTGGTAGTGGATTTATGTCTAAAAATCCTCTTTTTAAATTCAAATTTAAAGGTAAAAAAGGTGACGAGTTAGAAGTTACTTGGACTGACCTTAAGGCTGAAACAAAAACAAAAAAAGTAAAAATTAAATAATTTTACACTTACTTTAAAAAAGTGACAGAAGTTTATTTCTGTCACTTAAAATCTACACTTATTAAATCAATAGAGTTAATAAGCGTGGATTTTATAATCTATTAAAAACAAGGAGAAAAGCAATGAAAAAAATAGTTATTTCATCGTTAATAGCTGCATCAGTATTAACCACAGCATCTATCGCAGGGGAACAAAATATTATAGATATTCTTCATACTGCTCTTGATGATATGAAAAAGGTTATTAATGAAAAAACCGTTACAACGGTAGAAACAACAAAAGTTACGGTTAAAAGTGAAGAGAAAGTTACTACTCAATCAGTAGAACAAAAAATTGATTCTATAGGTGAAGATAAAACTATAGGAGATATTATTTCAGTTGCAGGAGCTGCTACTCCTATTGCAGTAAAAAGTAATGCTAAGAAGGAGGAAGTCAAAACTTCTTCTGCTCCAACATCTGATGCTTTTGACTACAAGCTAGAGCCTAAAAAGATAGCTGAAAATGTATGGTGTTTCTTTGGTGCAATTGAAAAACCAACCAAAGAAAATGCTGGTAACATGGCAAATAACTGTTATATCAAAACCAATGATGGTTACTTGGTTATGGATACAGGTCCTTCATACCAATTTGCAAAACAAGCTTATGAAGCGATGCAAAAAATTGAAGATTTACCTGTAAAGTATGTTGTAAACTCTCATGAGCATGATGATCACTGGTTAGGGAATGATTTTTACAAACAAAAATTTGGAACAATCCTTATGGGGCCAGAAAGTATTAACAGCAACTACAAAGAGGGTGACAAAACAAGAATGTATAACATTCTCCCAAAAAATGCAATCGAAGGAACGCATATTATTGACCTTGATAAAGTTGTAAAAAAGCAAGAGACACTTGTTCTTGGTGGAGAAAAGTTTGAGATTATCCCAATGGATGTAAAAGCACATACAGGTGATGATGTGTTTATCTATATGCCTGAGAGAAAAATTCTATTTGCTGGTGACTTAGTTATGAACGGAAGAATTACATCAGGAAGACATGGTTCTGTTATCGGTCAGCTTAAAGCTTTAGCTATAATGCAAAAACTTGATTGGAAAGTTATGGTTCCAGGTCATGGATTTATTACAGATGCCACTGCAATGGATGAGGCAAAACTATACTTCAAACTTACAAAAGAGAGAATCTTAAAAGCTATTGACGAAGGTGTTGATGCAACAGAGATTAATAAAGCAGTAAAACTTATTGAGTTTAAAGATAAAGCAATGTATGATATTTTAAATGCTCAAAATATTGGATTTGCTTTTGATGAACTAGAAATGCTTGATGAAGATGAAGAGTAGGAGATAATAAAATGGGTAAAGTAACATACTTTTTTAGAATTATTATCTTTACCCTATTTATATCTTCATTTAGTATTGGTGCTGATTTTGAACTGGATAAAATCATCGCTGATGCAAATAAAACAGATAGACAAGTAATGCTCTTCTTACATAAAGATGGGTGTGGCTTTTGTGAAAAAATGGTTTTTGATTTAGAAGATGAAAATATTTCAAAAACAATAGATAAAAATTTTATTTTTGTTGATATAAATAGAGATGATGATGAGACAATCTCATTTAAAAAGTATGAAGGAAGCAACAAAAATTTTCTTAAGAAACTAGATGTTCACTTCTACCCTACTGTTCTATTTATAGATAAAAATAGTACTTTTGTCTATAATGTAATAGGCTATCACAATAAAAAAAATCTCTTAACAACACTAAAATATATTGCTAGTAACTCTTATAAAGATGAAACATATGATGAGTTTAAAGATAAATTATTGGGTAATGAGAACGATGAATAAAAGTCAATCTGTAGGAAAAGTTTTAAACCTTTTTACGTCCAAAAATCATGTTGATAGTTTAGCAGTTGATAAAGAGGGTATTATTGGTGATAAATTTTATGCAAAAGATAGAGAACGTTCTGTTCTTATTAGTACCATAGAAAGCTACAAAATGGCTGAAGAGATAGAAATTAAATTAGAGTTTGGAAAGTTGGGAGAAAACCTACTTATAGACTATAATCCATACTTACTTGAAGCAGGAAAGCAATTATATATAGGTAGCGTTATTTTAGAAATAAACCAGAAATGCACCCTATGTAAAAGCTTAACCCAACTTGATAAGAGACTACCCAAACTTCTTAAAGATGATAGAGGTATCTTTGCAAAAGTTATTCAAAGTGGTACTATTTATAAAGATGACCCAATCTACATCATTTAATATCTAAAATACTTTTAGAAGTACTTTATACATTAAATCAAATAAAAAAGGAGAGGTAATGAAAAAAACACTTTTATCACTAGCTGTAGTAGGAGCATTGTCTGTATCGGCACATGCATTTACATTAGGAAATCTTGGAGATTTCGAATTCAAACAATATTCTGACAATGTTTATATACTTCCTGGACCACCAATGGAACCAAATGAAGAAAATGAAGGGTTTATGAATAACCCAGCTATTATTGAATCTGAACATGGTCTTATTATGATTGATCCAGGAGGAAACTATAATGTTGGTAAAAAAATTCTAGCAGAAGTTGAAAAGATTAGTGAAAAACCTATTATCGCTATTATTGACACGCACAAACATGGCGACCACTGGTTTGCTAACAAAACAATGGCAGAGAAGTACCCAGATGTAAAAATCTATGCACTTCAACATATGATTGATGTATCAAAAGCTGGCGAAGCTCAGAAGTGGTATGATATTTTAGAGAGACTATCTAAAAACCTTAAAGGGACAAAAGAGTTTCAATTCCCTACAATTTCTGTTAAAAATGGAGATAAGTTAGAAATTGATGGTCAAACATTTATTATGCACCACCCAACAAGAGCACATACAGATACAGATTTAGTAATTCTTCATGTAGAGAGTAAAACTCTATTCTTAGGTGACAACTTAATGAAAAGCCGTCTAGGTGGATTTGATGGTTCATCAAGTATTCTTGGAAATATTAAACTTCTTGAAGAGATAGAAGCTGCATCTGAACTTAATCTATATGTTCCAGGGCATGGTGCTCCAGGTAAAATGCATGAGACACTTGATCCATTTATTAAATATATGAAACTTCTTGAAGAGGGAGCAAAGGAAGCACTTGAAGAGGATGTTGAAGCATATGAGATAAAACCTAAAGTAGTTGAAAAAATGAAAGATTTCCAAGAGTGGGATGCTTTCGAAGGTCAAATGGGTAAACATCTTCAAAAAATGGTTGAAGAACTTGAAGCGTTAGACG
>Ga0256824_10000827_pt1 | contig 12022 bp, 15 predicted proteins | sample CV67metaG_FD_191570 | JGI IMG/M metagenome (GOLD analysis project Ga0256824, IMG submission 191570) | Hydrothermal vent microbial communities from East Pacific Rise, Pacific Ocean - CV67 | ecosystem: Environmental > Aquatic > Marine > Hydrothermal vents | place: Pacific Ocean: East Pacific Rise...
TATTACTAACGAGTAAAAGAGAAGATGGAACGACTATTGCAAGAATTCCCCATTTTTTCCAAATTATCATAGTATTTTTTATCCTTTTATATTAAAGCTATAAAGATAAATACCCAGCCACAAAAAATGCAACCCCAGCCAAAACCCCACCTATTAATGCATAAGGCAACTGTGTGCGTACGTGCTCTACATGGTCACAACCTGCTGCCATGGAGCTGATGATGGTGGTGTCGGAGATAGGTGATGCATGGTCTCCGAAGATGCCTCCACTTATGACTGCTGCGATGACAAGAGGGATGTGTAAGTCCATCGTAGCACCGAGAGCTAAGCCTATAGGCATCATGATGGAGAAGGTTCCCCAGCTTGTACCTGTAGAAAATGCTGTTATAGATGCCACGATGAAGATGAGTAGAGGTACAAGGGCAGGGCTGATGTTCCCAGAGAGTAGGTGGGCTAGGTATTTGGCTGTGCCAAGGTCACCTATGACTTTTCCTATGAAGATGGCAAACATCAAGATGAGCATGACGGGTATCATATCTCCCAGACCCTCGAAAAAGCCTTTAAAGTACTCTTTATGTGTGAGCATCTTGGTACTTACATAGTAGACATACATAAACAGTAATGTCACGATGATGGCATAGTAAACTGACGTTGAGCCAGAGCCTTTAAAGATGTCGCCTTTTCCTGTAAGATACAAGCCAAAAGGCACAGCTACTACCATCACAATAAGAGGCAGTAACATAGGAAAGGGTGTGGCTTTGCCTTCGTGGTGTAGATGCTCTGTGTTGTAAGGCTGAGGGGTAGTATGTTTCATAGGGCCGATATTGATATTTAAAAATATAACACCTAGAACTATCGCCAAAGTAAAGAGTGAATAGAAGTTGTAGGGGATAGAAGCTATGAGGAGAGAAACACCATCCCCAGAGATGACTTGTGAGTCTATGGCAGTGACTATGAGACCTAGTAGTAATGCACCCCAAGCGTTGAGTGGGATGAGTGAACAGATGGGTGCAGAGGTAGAGTCACAAATGTAAGCAAGTTTTTCTCTGCTTACACCGTTTTTGTCACACAGTGGTTTGGCTACGGTTCCTGCGACAAGTGAAGTGATGCTAGACTCTATGAAGATGACCACACCGATGACATAGGCCAAAAGCATGGCACCTTTGGGTGAGTCTATGGATTCTGCTTTGTTAGAGAGCCAGTTTACGAAACGGTTAACTGCGCCAGACGTAGAGAGTAGCTTAATGACTACACCTATCATAAGAGAAAAGAGCAAAGTCTTAGCTATCCACCCCTCAGAGAGTAGGTTAATGATGCCATCAAAAAGAGCCACAAAGGCTGTGAGTGGGTTGTAGCCATTTAGTACAAGTAACCCAGCAAAGATACCACCCATTAAAGAGACGATGACATCTTTGGTTATAATGGCTAAAAAGATTGTTAGTAGCGGTATCGCTATTGAGATTATTCCATATTCCATGAGGAGATTATATCACATGAAGATTGTACTTGGATTGTTAATAACATTTATCACCGTGTATGCACAAATACCTGACAGTAAACAACTTATAGTAGTCACCACAAAAAATTGGTCAACACCTAGTGGTATGCTCCAGCGTTATGAGAAAGAGGGCAAGGCTTGGCATAAAGTAGGTTCTGCCATAGACATCAAACTAGGACGTAATGGATTAGGTTGGGGGATAGGGCTACACACTACACCAAAAGATGCACAGTACATCAAAAAAGAGGGAGACGGAAAAGCCCCTGCAGGTATCTTCTCTCTCAAACAAGCCTTTGGATACTTCCCTTTTGTTGTAGACTACCCTTATGAAGTCTACAAAGCCACAGACCACTGTGTAGACGACGTAAACTCAAAACTCTACAACAAGATAGTAGACTCCACCAAAGTAGAAGTAGACTACAAAAGCAAAGAACACATGCGTTTCCCAAAAGACTACTATAAGTACGGCATAGTCGTAAACCATAATCACATAGATGAGGCTGGAGCGAAGAAGGGTGCAGGTTCGTGTATATTCATTCACATCAAAGCCATTCCTACCGCAGGGTGTACAGTCATGCGTGAAGATGAGATGAAAGAGATAATAGAGTGGCTAGATATGAAGAATCATCCTTTATTGGTGCAGGGGACTATAGCAGTTGTGGATGGATTGTTAAAGGAAATAAAATAAATAGATTAGATTTAATTTAATACTGATATGATTACTTGTAAAAATATAAAAGGATTAAAATGAAAAAAATAATTTCATATTTGTTTATTGTAAGTATATTATCTACAATGCTCTTTTCTAACACAAGTAAACATAATGAATTGGTAGAGGAGTATTTGATTGTCTCAGGTCAAGATACTATGTATACGAATCTTCCAACTGAAATAACACAAATGGTAGAACAGCAGTTTTCAGCTAAAGGAGAAAAAATACCAGAAAATGTAGAAAACATTTTAATAGAAGAATTTAACCGAGATAGTACAGTTGCTAAATTAACGGAAGAAATAAATGCACTTCCAATTGACACTTTAAAAAAATTAATTATATTTTATAACTCTAATTTGGGTAAAAGATTAGCAGATATAAATAAAAATGAGGGAGCACAAGATGTACAAGAAAAACTTCCTACTTTTGCTCAAACCTTACAAGATAATCCACCTTCTAAAACACGAATAAAGAATATGAATATAATGTTTACAGAAACTAATGTCTTGACAGGTACATTAAAAATGATTGAATCTGTTATGCGCATTTATGATGTAAATACGCCAAAAGAAAAACGTATGAGTGAAGAAAAATTTAATAATTTGATGACTAATATGAAGATGGTTTTAGGTCAACAATTAATTATAACTTACTATTATCTATTACGTGATTTTTCAGATGAAGATGTTGAAAAAGTTGTTCATTCTATTTTATCTGATGAAATACAAGCAGAAACAGATGCACAAATTACAGGATTAACAGCATATTTTAATACTGCAACAGAAAATGTTATAAAGTTGTTAAAAAAATAATATACAAAACACACTCTCAAGATACTTATACAAAGGCTAATAAACGTACTAGCCTTTGATTAATTTATTACTTCAACTTCTCAGCCACAAGCTCATTCACCACTTTCGGATTACCTTTCCCCTTAGTAGCCTTCAACACTTGCCCTACAAAGAAGCCCAAGAGCTTTGTATTACCAGCTTTAAACTTCTCCACATTATCAGGATTTTTAGCGATGACCTCATCTATCATAGGTGAGATAACAGCAGGGTCACTTATCTGTACAAGTCCTTTGCTCTCAACGATTTGAGTAGGGTTTTCTCCACTCTTGTTCATCTCTTCAAAGACTTGTTTGGCTATTTTACTTGAGATAAGTTCATCATCTACCATTTTGACAAGTTCGGCTATGTCTTTGGCAGAAAACTTTAATTCACTTATCTCTTTTTGTTTTAACTCTCTGGCTACATCATTGGTTACGATGTTTGCGATAGCAACTGGAGAGTTAAGTGTTTGTAGTGCTTCTTCATAGAAAGAAGATAGTTTTGCATCACGGGCTAGGGTGTTGGCTACTTCAGAGTTGAGTTTAAATTCATTAGTATATTTGTCAAATAATGCTTGTTCTTCGTCACTCATAGCAACCACTTCACCGTCTATCTGTACTTTTTTAGGCTCAGACTTAGCTGCTTGTTTGGGTGCTTTTTTCTTTTTAGCTGAAGACTCTTTTAGGGCTACTATCTTATTGAATACAGGGTTTTCATCTGTGTAGTCTATAGGATCAGCATAAAAATACCCTTCTCTCTCAAACTGAAACCTCACATCTGGTTTGTCTGTGATGACCGCAGGTTCTATGAGAGCATTTTTGATGACCTTCAAAGAATCGGGGTTGATGTCTTCTACTCCTTCGGGAGCTTCAGTTTTAAAGAGTCTGTCATAGACTCTTACTTCTACGCTTTTAGCCGCTTTAGCATCTACCCATTGGATGGCACTTTTAACTTTAATGCCACTCGTGTCTGAACCACTTTTAGAGTCAGGGTGATACTCTGCTTTTATCTCTACTATCTTACCGTTAGCATCTTTTACAACTTCTTTACACGTGATGATATAAGCGTGCTTAAGCCTTACAGGTTGTTCTGGTGTCAGACGGAAGTACCCCTTTGGAGGGTTTTCCATAAAGTCATCACGTTCTATGTATATCTCTTTAGAGAAAGGTAACGCTCTACTACCCTCTTTGGGTACATCGTCTGGGTAGTACGAAGCATCAAGCTCCTCAGACCCTTCATAATTTACAATGGTCACTTTAAGTGGGTCAAGTACACACATAACACGTGGTACTTTGGTGTTCAAGTCATCTCTTATAGAAAACTCAAGCTGTGCCACATCTACCATGGAGTTGGCTTTTGCTATGCCTATGCCATCACAGAAGTTGATGATAGACTCTGGTGTATAACCTCTTCTTTTGTACCCTGCGATGGTAGGCAGACGAGGGTCATCCCATCCACTCACTTGTCCGCCTTGTACGAGTTCTAAAAGTTTTCTTTTACTCATCACTGTGTAGTTGATGCCAAGACGTGCAAACTCGTGTTGGTAAGGTCTAGGAGTCACAAGTCCAAGCGTGTCTAGTACCCAGTTGTAAATGTCACGGTTGTTTTCAAACTCTAGCGTACAAATGGAATGAGAAACACCCTCAATGTAGTCAGAAAGACAATGTGCAAAGTCATACATAGGGTAGATAGCCCACTCATCTCCTGCTCTAAAGTGGTGTGCATGGCGTATGCGGTACAAAAGTGGGTCTCGTAGCTTCATATTGGCTGCACTCATGTCTATCTTCGCTCTAAGTACATGTTCGCCGTCTTTAAACTCACCGTTTTTCATACGTTCAAAAAGGTCTAGGTTTTCCTCTACGGTACGATCAGCATATTTACTACGTTTTCCTGCTTCTGTGACTGTACCACGAAGCTCACGCATCTCTTCTTCGTTTGTACTGTCAACATACGCCTTACCCATTTTTATGAGCTCTATAGCATAGGCGTGTATTTGAGGGAAGTAGTCAGAAGTAAAACGCACAGAGTTGTCCCACTCAAAGCCTAGCCACTGCACAGCATCTTTAAGTGCTTCTACATAGCGTGTGTCTTCTGTGGTAGGGTTGGTGTCATCCATTCTAAGGTTACAGTGACCGTTGTAGTCTTTAGCGATGCCGAAGTTTATGCAGATAGATTTAGCATGACCGATGTGTGGAAAGCCATTTGGCTCAGGAGGAAACCTTGTGACTACTTCTTTATATTTGCCTGCGTTTAAGTCCTCTTCAACTATGGTACGTAAAAAATCTTTGTGTTCGCTCATGTGTATTCACCCTTTGTCTTAATAGCTTGTATTTTATCTAATTAGTGCTTATTGTGTGTTAGATGGAGGAGGTTTTTAGTAGGGTAGTATTTTATTGCTTGTAGTCCCATAGAGGTTCAAATAAGAAAAATGGGGTTAACTTTCTGAAAGTTTTTCAATGCTATAAAAGAACATAGCAAAAAATAAAACACCAACAGTGATGAGTGCTATAGTAGGTAGTGTCATTATAAATCCTTAATTTCTTTTGTTTTTATTGATATCTTTTTGACTATAAATAAAATAGCAAGCATATCGAGTAAGGCTGCCGCGATGGTCATCCAAAATACTTCGGAAAAATCATTGCCTTGATACAAGGCTGTTAGTTTCCCAATAATCAATACAAATATACCAAAACCAATGCTCATTGCAACACGTAAGGTATTTAATATTTCTTTTACTTCATCTATATCTGCCATGTAAACATTATATCATAAATAAATTTTACGCGTTCCCTTACATATACACATGCCCAGCACGGGAATTCATATGACTACTAGAGGAGGATGTACATTTTATTTGTTGCTTAAGAACCGAAGTTCCCTTTAAGGGAATTAATATTATACTCTCCCTCATGAACGTTATCAGTAAAAGAACACTTGTCATGTTTTATGAAGAACATGCAAAAGCCAAAACAGCTTTAGAAGTATGGCACTCGGACACCAGAAAAGCCACATGGAAAACACCTGATGACATCAAAAAAGTCTATGCTTCAGCTTCTTTTTTGAAAGACAATAGAGTGGTTTTTAACATCAAAGGCAACGACTATAGACTTATAGTCCACATCGACTACTTACGAAAGATAGTCAGAGTGAAGTTCATAGGCACACATAGCCAATATGACAAGATAAATGCAGAGGAGATATAAATGCGTATAAAACCTATACACAATGAAAAAGACTATGACACGGCTCTTGACAGAGTAGATGTACTGATGGAGTTAAATCCTGCACTGGGTACAGATGAGAGTGACGAGCTTGAAGTGTTGGCTCTTCTTATAGAAAAGTATGAAGAAAAAGCATGGGTTATACACGAGCCAGACCCTATAGAAGCCATCAAGGTTCGCATGGAGCAAATGCATCTAAAACAAAAAGACCTTGTACCCTACATAGGCAACAAAAGTAAAGTCTCAGAAGTGCTTAACCGTAAAGTGGGGCTTTCTTTAAGTATGATAACTTCTTTAGCCAAGGGCTTGCATTTACCTTTAGAAGTTTTGGTTCAGCCTAGTGATAGGTCATTATCTTAGAAGTGTTAGGGTGTTTATAACGCCTTGCTAAGTGGAAAATAATGGTTGGCTAGAATCACGAAGCGATGGTCAACTGTTATTTTTCCGTTTGAGTAACTTGTTATGTGCAGTTGTTAACCACCTGTTTTAATTGATTAATACTTAAAGCTGGTCGAGTTGTATGAACCATAGCATGACAATTTGGGCATATAGGAATTAAATCCGTGACAGGGTTTAACTCGTACTCTTTTCCAACTTCTGATATTGGAACAATATGGTGGACATGGATATACTTTTTACCAATTTCACCATACATTTGTTCAAAATTAAATGAACAGACAGTACATTTATAGCCGTGGTGAGCTAAGCATTTAGCCCTAGCTATGCCACTCCGCTCATATTGATTTACGGTTATACTTTTAGATGCTCCTTCTTTAAACACCTCTTTTGGATCGACTTCTTCTGGTAGGCGATTTCCTTGTACTTGATCAGAAGCATACCAACTATTAGCAATACAAATTAAATTTTTATTTGTTAGTTCAGGAGTAAAGCCTTTTATTTTTGCAGGGGATCCATCTTTTTCATCTGCTGGCATATACTCCATAGGGAATGTTTTTAGTTGATAACCTTCTTCTTCAATTAGGCGTATATGTTCTCTTGATTGTGTGTAACCAGGTTGTTTACTACCCTTACGGCTAACTTTCCAAGTTTCACTTAGAATTTGATTGGTATTTCCATCATCATGTATATCCCAAGCACCAAATATAATGAATTTTTTAGCTTTATTAATAAATGACCAACTCCAAGTCCAATTTTTACAAGTTGCTCCCTGAGACTCTATAAATTGCTTTCTATTCATATAGTAGCTCCTTTTTTAAGTACATAACAATAGAGGAATACTTTATCCAGCTATTACAATATTTCAGTATTACAGAGTATATCAAATATGTCTTGATATTGATGCTAAACAATCCCACACTCCATACTATTCAAAATCTCCAAGGTCTTAGTTACATCATAAATAGCACTATGATACTGTTCATCATCAAAGTCTATATGGTAATACTTACAAGTCTCTATTAGCTTTGGGTTCTTTACATTACCTCTAATATTGGTCGCTTTAACAATCTTCTTGTTTTCTTTCATCGTGCAAAAATGATTATCAAATGAGAGTAGTTTGCCTATGTGCCTTAACTCAAACGAGATGTTATGTGCTACTAATGTTGTGGTGTTTTTACAAAATGCGACAAAGTCCACATCGTCTTCAAAATACTCTTCATAGCTTACACCAAGTCTTAGCCTTTCAAGTCTCTCTGGGGAGAGTTTATGTACTGCTAGAGCATGAGGGTTTACTTCGTACAATGAGAAGTAATAACGATGAAAAGTATCTAGCACTTTATATGTGTTATTTACCAGAGCCACACGAAAGGCTGCTACTTCTATGACATCATGTATGTTTGTTGAGTTTGTTTCGAAGTCTAAGATTATCATAGAGGTATCATATCTTAATAAGCATCTTTTCGATGTTTAATCTTAACAACTTCTACAGCAACAACATCTTCTAAGACAACATAGATAATACGATAATCGCCTACACGTAACCTATAAAATGGCGAAAGGTTACCTACAAGTTTTTTACCTGAATATGGGTCAGTTACAAGAACCGTTTTGATTTTGTTTAGAATACGTTTTTGCCAAGTTTTGTCCATCTTTTTTAAATCTTTTATAACCTTGTCATCTATCTGTAGAGTGTATGTCAAGTGCATTCTCCAGTTCTTCAAGACTTATGAGGTTGCGTGTTGGGTCATTTTGACGCTTAAGAACATCATAGTAGTCCTCCATGTCATCAAGATAGTTTGTAAGTGCTTCTTTAACGAAAAAACTTTTAGAACGTTGTGTGCTGTCTGCAAGCCTTTTTATGCGAGCTTCCATCTCTTCAGGTAAACGTATAGATAACATGTGTACTCCTTTGTATGATATGTCATACAAGTATAACATATATTAATCACTAAAACAATAAGGGATAGTGCTACTCCCCATAATGTGACCACATCCTAGAGATTCTCACTACTTTGTCTGCTTCTTTTACCTCATAGACTATGCGATGTTTTATGTTTATTCTTCTTGAGTATGAACCGTGTAAGTTTCCTACCAACTTTTCATAAGGTGGTGGATTTTGAAATGGATTTTTTCTAATCACTTCTATGAGTGCCTTGGCTTTCTCAGCTAAGTTAGCACTCGACAACTTTTTGGCATCTTTTTGAGCAAACTCACTGTAAAGTACTTGGTACTCTACCATTCAACAGTTTCAGAAAACTCACTGTCAGGTGCTTTCATAGATGCTTGTATGGACGCTGCCATGTCTGACATAGAGTTCAAATATAATGTTTCCTCTATAGCATTCCAATCTTCCTCTGAAAGCATGACAACATTATTTCTTTTCCCTGTTATAAGCACAGGTTCATGTGTCTGTGCCGTTTCATCTATAACATTATAGATATCTGCACGTACTTGACTGACTGACATTATTTTTGTCATTGGGCTACCTTTGAGTGTGTTTTTTATAGTGTACTATATATCGTACGCTTTGTCAAGAGCTGCAAATAAAACTCACTTCATCTATATTTGTTGAGTTTGTTTAAAAGTCTAAGATTATCATACCTAGATTGTATTTAACCATAGAGCTTTTAAGTCTAGATTGTATAGACTATGGAACAAATCCAAACAAAGGGGACAAGATGGCAAAAGGTCAAGATAAACAAAAATCAGTTAAGAAAAAATCAGAAAAAACTTTAAAAGAAAAACGTGCAGCTAAAAAAGCAAAGAAATCTTAATATCTATCCAAAGAAGTTAGTCAAAAAAGGTAAGCATGTACAACCCTATATCATCGGAATTCTTTGATCAGTTAACCGTTGCAATGGAAAGAAAGATTCCCTCTACGATAGAGTATTATCAAAACGAAGCACAAGATAAAAAGAAGCAGATACAACACATAAAAGCTTTAGTAGAAACGATGGAACTCATAGATGGTTTTGAATACTTAGTGTTAGATACCCAAGAGAAGATTAGATTGTCTTTTGTGGTGAAGTTTAATGGGAAGAGACATAGGAAAGATTAATTATTGTTAATTGAAATGTAGTATACATTCCCACTCGGGAGAGTGGGAACGAGATAATGTATTATTTTACTTTTTTTGCAATTTCCTGACAGGCTAAGATCTTTGACCAGAAAGGTGCGTACCCAGCAGCTGATGCAACGGGTTGGCTTGAGAAGAAAACAATAACCATATTGGCTTCACGGTTGATGTAAATCACTTGTCCATGAATCCCAACAGCGGCATATTCTCCTTTTGTTTCATCAATCACCCACCACATATTTTTATATGCAAGCCATTGAGAGCCTTCATATTTTTTATTGTTTTTCATTTTTTGTTTGTCTTTTTCTGTGAGCTTGATGCTTGCATCAACCCATGCTTCAGAGACAATGCGTTGACCATTAAACACCCCTCTGTTCAGTATCATACTACCAAAATGTGCAGCATCTCTGACTGTGGTGTTGAACCCACCTGTAGCTATACCCATATAGGCACGGTCGACTGCCATGTATGCGTCATGTTCTGTACCTAGTTTAGACCAGATGTTCTCTTGTATAAACTGATTGTACGGCATGCCAGAGATACGGGCTATAAGCCAACCAATAAGCTCTGCATTTGCTGAGTTATAGTCAAAGACATCTCCCGCTTTCTCTTTGGTGTTGGGGCGAATAAATTTAGCAAGAAAATCATGTGCACCATAGATATCTGTACTTTTTGGTTCAGCATCTCTTGCTCCCGCTACTTTCGCCATATTGGATGCAGGAGCATAGTGTTTTAAAAAGTCAGATTCAGGGTTTGTATAGTTCTCTTTAAAATCTATGGAACTACTATGGTCAAGCACATTCTGAATCGTCACACGCTCAAAACCACTTCCTTTTAATTCTGGGATGTATTTGGCAGGTGAGTCATTTAAGTTTACTTTTCCTTGATCTACAAGTATCCCTAATGCTGTGCTTGTCAGTGACTTTGTAGCAGAGAACCAAAGGTGTTGATAGTCTTTGTTGAGTCCATTAAAATATTTCTCATATTTAATCTCATCATTTTTAAGTACAAGGAAACCATTTGTAAAGTTCTCTTCAAGTATCTGATCTATATTTTTTACTTTTTCATTGGCATCTTTGAGCTCCATTTTCCCGATGCTACTGTCGATTTTTTCTGGTAATGAATAGATTTTCCCAGCTCTAGGAATCATCAATACATTGAGTGGTCCACCCGCATTACGAAAAGACCATGTAGAAAATGGATAGTCTCGATAATTGCCAAAAGTAACCTGACTCTCTTTTGTAGGGGGCACACCCTCCATAACTTTTTCTACAGAGAGAGTAGATGTACCTTCTGCATAAGTTGCTTGTGTTAGTACAAAGAGTGATGTTAGAATGGGGGTTAGTAGTTTTTTCATTGTTTCTCCAATTTTTATAAATTTAATTAATACTATCTTAGCATATGGATAAAATAATATACAGGGCATTTTAGAAATATTTTTTTTGACAAGATGACTAGCTAAATCTAAAATTTAACGCTCATAACTAACCTCAACCAAATGCAACCCACGAGACTTAGCCCTAGCACTAAGCTTCTCTTCTTTGTGACTATCTAATGCATCAGCAATATCGCTCAAACTAATCTCATTTCTCCCCAACGCAAACAAAGCCCCAGCCATATACCGAATCATATATCTCAAAAATCCCTCTCCAACTATCTTAAGACAGTAAACTGCATTGGTAAAGGCTAGAGGTTGTGTTTTGATTATCTCACAACTAACTATCGTCCGAAAAGTTGAAGACTTGGTCATGTCTCGTTTTGCGAAGCTATAAAAGTCATGTTTACCTATGAATAGATTACAGGCTTCTTGCATGAGTGCTATGTCTAGTGAGTTTGTACCATGAGAAGGGATATGTGCAATAGCATCGCCCAGTATGGGGTTGTGGATGGCGTCGGTACTAAAGTAATAGTGGTACTCTTTACTTTTACTGTCTTTGTTTGGGTTAAACGCTTTGGTAGAGGGCTTGCAGTGTAAGATGCGTATGTCATCGGGTAAGAGTGAGTTCATGCCAAGTAGGAGTTTCTTTGACTCTATGGCTAGGGGGATGGTGACTTTTATCACTTGTCCTTGTGCGTGTACCCCTGCGTCTGTTCTGCTGGCCGTGGCTATGGTGCAGTCTTTGGACTTACAGATTTTATGTAGTACTTGGTTGATGACTGCTTGTATGGTAGGTTTTTCTTTGCCTTCACCTATGTCTTGCCACCCATAGTAGTGTGTCCCTTTGTATGATACTACGAGACGATGATAATACATGGTTAGTCTTTTGGTTCTAAAAATGCTAGAAC
>Ga0256824_10000828_pt1 | contig 12018 bp, 16 predicted proteins | sample CV67metaG_FD_191570 | JGI IMG/M metagenome (GOLD analysis project Ga0256824, IMG submission 191570) | Hydrothermal vent microbial communities from East Pacific Rise, Pacific Ocean - CV67 | ecosystem: Environmental > Aquatic > Marine > Hydrothermal vents | place: Pacific Ocean: East Pacific Rise...
AAGTGCTGAGGGAACAGAACTTTTTTCTAAACTAAGTGCAGCAGATATTCTCTTTACTTCAAGTCAAGATTTATATAAAGATTTAGCTATTTATGCTTTTGTATCCTTTGTAATGTTAGTGTTTTACCCGAGAATTCATGGGCTGAAAAAAGAGTTTCTGTTCTTTTTAATGTTAGCAATAACTGTTACATCTTCTGTTCAGTCTGCTGGTGTGTTAGTAGTGTTTGCACTACTTATTGCACCTTCATATATAGGAATTACACAGTCAAAGTATAACTCTTTTAAGTTTGCAACTATCTTTGGTTCTTTTGCTGTCTTAGGAGCACTTTTTCTCTCATACAACTTAGATTTGCCTACGGGATATACAATTATTTTTAGTGTGGTAAGTTTATCGCTATTTGGGGTGATAGCTCATACTCTGTTTGGCTTGAAAAAGAGTTTATAACTCTTTTATCATACTTCTTAATCTTCTATTTGACCCTTATTAGGTTGTTGATTATTTGAAGCAGATAAGTAACCATTCTCATTTACTGTTATATTAATATCACTATGTGAAGTGAGTTTACTAACTCCTTTTGTAGGGTGAATAATCCACTCTATATCATGTCTCTCATCACTTATGATAAATGTATTTTCATTAAGTTGTTTGTAAACTCTTTGTATAGAAAATTCATTTGTACCAAAAGATTTCTCTAGCAATAAAAAGTTAAGGGGAGTTCCATCAAGTTTAAAAGATGCTAGGAGAGTATCATGCTCATCATCTATGTTAAGAATCACTAAAATATAGTTTTGAGTTATATTTAAAATATTTGATATTTTTAAAGTATCAAATAAAATAAAATTATCTTGAGACTCTTGAAGTGTGTAAAAGTAATCAGATTCAGTTTCCACATTTGGTTCTTGTGTCTCTTTATCAAGTCCCTCTGTATAAAAGAAGTAACTAAGAGCATTTTTTTGAGAGAGAGAAAGATTCTTTTTTTTGATGATTTTTAGAGATTCGAGTTTAGTCATTTTATGTACTTGAGTTACTTCGTTGTTCTGTGAACAAGCGGTGAAAAGCAAGAGTGTAAGGAGTGTTAGTAAGGTTTTCATTGTATGCCTTTTTTTAACTAGCATTGTAAAGCATAACCAACACCGTAAACTGTTTTGAGATAAATAGCCCTGTTCCCATCGTCGCCAATTTTCTTTCTTATATTTTTTATATGGTTGTCAAGTGAGCGTTGAGAGCTGAGGGAGGAGAGTGAAGAAACTAAATTTTCTCTTTTCATAACAAGATTACTGTTTTTTATAAGTGTGGAGAGTATTTCAAACTCTGTACTTGTTAACTGGAGTCCTTTTTGTTCTAGGAATATATTTGACCCTCGTATTTCAAAAATATTTCTCTCTTCTTGAGTCTTGATTTTACTATTTTTTCCAAGTTGAATCCAGATTCTCGCCTCAAGTTCTTCAAGGTCGAAGGGCTTAACCATATAGTCACTTGCACCATAACGAAAAGCTAAAAGTTTTGATTTTGTATCACTATAGGCACTTGTAATTATAATTGGTAGTGATACTCTATTCTTTATATTTTTTAAAACTTCAAAACCATTAAAATCGGGTAAATTTATATCTAACAAAAGTAGGTCATAGTCTCTGTTCTCAATCTGTGCAATACTATCTGTTGCAGTAAAAACAGGAGTAACATCAAAGTCACAATCAATAAGATAGTTATAAATTATTTCAGAAGCTAATTCATCATCTTCAACTAAGAGAATTTTAGTGGTTTGCATTTTGTGCCTTTATTATCGCACAAATTTTAGTATAGTTATTCTTAGCGTGTACTTAGGAACTCGACTTCATTCGAAGTACTTGCTAGTTAAATGATGAGAGTTTATAGATATATTTTCCTCCAATCTTAGGTAAAATAGACAAAAGAACAGATTCTACAGATTTTAGTGTAATTTATCTTAGATTTATAATATATAATAACCTAATAACATTATGCCAGTGTGGAGCTATAAAATTTAGATGAAAAATATATTACTAATTCTTATTCTCTCTACACTATACTTCACAACGGGAAAACTTAGTCTCGATTTATCATCTTTGAATAATATTATCACAGTAGGTATTTTTTTACCAGAGGGTATATCTCTTGCATTTACACTTTACTTTGGAAAAAAGGTAATACCAGGAGTTTTTCTAGGTCAGTTTTTTTTGGCATATATAAATGGTATAGATATCTTGCCGAGCCTCTCAATATCGGGAATAAACTCACTAGAAGCACTTTTAGGAATTATGCTTTTTCAAGAGCTAAAATTAAATAAAGACTTAAGAGAGTTTCGAGATATTATAGGCTTAATACTAATCATAGCTCTTGTTTTGCAACCTTTTAGTGCCATTTTATCGAATGCTATTTTATTAGTTTATTCTCATATAGAAATAAATATGTTGTTAACATCTATTTTAGCATGGTGGTTTGGGAATGTTATGGGACAGCTTCTGTTAACCCCATTTATACTTATTTTACTAACAAGATATAAGAAAATAGATCTTAAAAATTATATGCTTTATATATTTCTATTTTTTGTATATCTGTATATTATAGAGATATTTTTAGAAGTTACAAATCCTTTTTTACTTCTTAGTTTAAGTATACCCATTGCTATTTTCATTGTTGCATACAAGGATATGATTTATGGAACTCTATTTAGTGTAATTGCGACAGTTGTTACTTCCTTCTCTGTCTATATAGGCATAGGGGCTTTTCATGCAAACTCAACTCTTGATAATACTATAAACTATAACTTATTTATTTTTTCACATATAGTGATTATTCTCATATTTGGTGTACTTTTTGAAGAGAAAAAAAGGCGTGAAGAGACTCTACAAGCACTAGTAAAAGAGGAAGTCAACAAAAATAAAGAGCAGCAACTTTTAATGTTTCAACAAAATAGACTTGCACAGATGGGTGAGATGATTAGTATGATAGCACATCAGTGGAGACAACCACTCAACAACCTCTCATTAATTAACCAACTGTTAATCTCTAAGTTTGAGAAAAATAAACTTGATGATGCAAGTATGTCCTATTTTAAGAACAACTCAAAAAAACAGGTAGACTTAATGTCTAAAACAATAGATGACTTTAGAAACTTCTTTAAAAGTGAGAAAGAAAAAGAGCAGTTTATTGTTAATGATATGATTTATGGTGTCCTTGATATGACAAAAAATATATATGTAAATAGTGGCATAGAGATAAAATTTCACTCTGAAAGTAGATTTGAAATTTATGGATATCCCAATACTTTAGCACAAGCCATTTTAAATATTATTAATAATGCTAAAGATGCTCTTCTTGATAGCGATGTAGAAAATAAGAAAATTGAGATTATTTTGAGTACTAATAAAGAGATTCTTTATATAAATATTAAAGATAATGCGGGTGGGATACCGGAGCATATAATAGATAAAATATTTGACCCATACTTCTCTACTAAAGAAGATAAAAATGGTACGGGGTTAGGATTGTATATGTCTAAGATGATTATAAATGAGCAAGGAAACGCGGCTATATCAGTGAAAAACAATCCTGATGGAGCAAATTTTGAAATAGCTTTAAAAGGGACAATAGATGTCAAGAGCTAATCTTACCCTTCTTTATGTTGAAGATGATAGAGAGTCTCAAGAAAGAATGAATATGATACTTGAAGATAGTGTAAAAGAGTTTTATCAAGCTTATAATGGAGAAGAAGGAATAGCTCTGTATAAGGAGAAAAAACCTGATATTATATTAAGTGATATAAATATGCCAATTTTAGATGGGCTCTCAATGGCAAAAAAAATAAAAGAGATAGATAGGGATGCTATTGTTATAGTTATGTCCGCGTTTGATGATAGGAACTCTCTTTTAAGCGCGATAAATATTGGAGTAGATTATTTCATACCTAAACCTATAGATATTGATATACTAGAGAATAAGTTAGACTTCTTTGCAGAGTATTTAGAAAATAAAAGAAAACTAGCATATATAAATAAAATAGAGAAAGATAAGTTGTACAAACTAGCTCATTATGATAGTTTAACAGATACCCCTAACAGGCTTTTTTTTAATACAAAACTAGAAGCAGCACTCAGCCGAGCAAATAGAAATAGTAGTACAGTGACACTTTTTTTTATTGATTTAGATGATTTCAAAAATATTAATGATACGTATGGTCATGCAGCCGGTGATAAAATATTAGAGTTCGTCTCTGTAAACATAAAGAAAATTATTCGACTTGAAGATACTTTTTCTCGTATTAGTGGAGATGAATTCTCTCTTATTATTGAAGATGTAAGAGACCGAAATTATATTGATATATTGTCGAAGAAGATTTTACAAGCTGCATCTACACCAATCTATTTTAATGGAGTAGATATGAGTATCTCATGTAGTATAGGTATTAGTAGTTTTCCAAAGGATTCTCTTTTAAAAGAGGAGTTAATTCATTTTGCAGATATTGCTATGTATAAGGCAAAGAAAAGTGGAAAATCTAATTATATTTATTATGAAGATTTAGGTGAGTAGCATGTTGAAATGGAATACCTTATATTTACACTCTTCTATAAAATAAGAAGAGTTGTAAAAAAAGGTTTATGCGAAGAGGGAGTTAACACTCTCGTTATGGTAAACGCGGCGGATTACTTCTGCAAAAAGTGGAGCAACGGTTAGAACCTTGATGTTTTTATGTGGTTTTGATTCTAGTGTGTTTGTGATGATTAGCTCATCTAACTCACCATGCTCAAGATTTTCATAAGCTTTTCCACTTAGAACACCATGAGTAGCACATGCCATTACTGAAGTAGCACCCTTGTTTTTAAGTGCAGTCGCGGCTTTAACCATTGTTCCTGCTGTATCAACCATATCATCTATCATGATTACATCATAGCCTTCAACATCACCAATAATTCCCATTACTTCAGCTTCATTTGCTTTTTCACGACGTTTATCAACGATAACCATATCTAAGCCCATACGTTTTGCAAAGTAACGAGCACGTGCAACACCACCGATATCTGGACTTGCAATGATTGGGTTTTTAAGGTTTTTACTTTTGATATACTGCTCAAAAGTGATAGAACCATAAAGGTTGTCAACTGGAATATCAAAGAAACCTTGAATCTGACCAGCATGAAGGTCAATAGTAATTACTCTATCGATTCCTGCAGTCTCATAAAGGTTTGCTACAAGTTTTGCAGTAATTGGAACACGAGGAGCTGCTTTACGGTCTTGACGAGCATAACCATAGTATGGAACAACAGCTGTAATACTTTGAGCAGATGAACGTTTAAGAGCATCTGTCATGATTAGAAGTTCCATCAGGTTATCGTTTGAAGGAGCACCTGTTGATTGAACGATAAAAACATCACGTCCACGAACTGACTCAGCGATTTGAACTGAGATTTCACCATCACTAAATCTTTTTGTCTCAGCACTTGCTAAGGGAACATCTAAAATCTGACAAATTTCTTTGGCAAACTCAATACTAGCAGAGCCAGCAAAAACTTTATAACCACGCATGGGAATTCCTTATGGAAAAATATATCGCGATTATACAAAAAATGTTCTGAGACTTAGTTTATACTCTTTATTTTGTAACTGTAAATGTTGTTAAAATTTATACTCTACCCCAAGATTTAAAGCATAAATATCTCTCTCTCCAAGAGTTCCGTTTACTCCTAGTGCATTTGTAGGTTGAGAGACAGTTCTCTCTTTCCCTTGAGCATAAAGAGCACTTAGACCAAGTTCTAAATTACTATTTATCTTGTATCTCGCTCCCATTGTGTAAGTTAAAAAGTCTGTTTCTGGTGAAGAGAAGGTGACATACTGCTCATCTTTGGCTGCATTGTCTGAGTAGGAAAATCCAGCCATTAGAGTCATAGAAGAGAGTTCTTGTGTGATGCCGACTCTATAAACTACAGTATCATTCCATTTCTTTGGAATACTTCTTCCTATACTTCCTTCGAGAACGGGATTATCAAATTCAAAGTTAGTCTCAGTGATTACCGACCAGTATGTTTTATCATAAGTTAGTTCTACTGTGGTGTCTGTTGGAAATGTGTATGCTGATGCAAAAATAAAACTAGCAGGTATAGGAGCTTTTATAGAACCTTTGGAAGTTATAGGAGCTCCAGCAAAAATAGCATCAGTAGTCCCTTTTATGTTAAGCAAAATTTTTGACCGGTATGTTGCAGAAAAGTTGAGTGACTCAGTTGCATTATACGAGAGGGCTAAATTATATCCTGCTGCTTCTCCATCTCCTTTCATATTTAAAGTGTAAGGAACAGAAGCTGGAGGGTTTAGAGGTAAACTACTTCCATCAAGTTTTACTTCCCCATTAGCAATGAGGTATCTAAATCCAAGACCTATGGAGAGCTTAGAAGTTACAGGAATAGCTACTGTAGGATTAAGCTCTATGATTCTTAAAGAGTATTTTCTTGCACTTGCAGAAGCGGGCATATCTTTCCACTCTCTTGTTAGTCCAGCAGGGGAGATTAAACTAAACCCAACTCTCACACCCTTATCATTAAGTGCATTAGATACATAATGCAAAGAGGGAATAAGCGAAGTGGTCTTTTCTGACTCTATGCTATAAACATTATTTGCAGAGTTATAAGATACAGGTTCTAAGTCTACATAGGCAAGTGAGAGTTCGATACTATCTTTTTTTTGATTGTAAATCATATTTGCTGGATTATAGTAAGTTGTATCAGCACCATGAGCATGTGCTACATTAGCGCTTGAGAGTGCATAAGAATTTATTGAGTTGTTGGGGATTTTATATCCGGCTTCAAGAATGAGAGAACTAAGTAATAAAGAGAGGGCAAGAGTTTTTTTCATGTAATATCCTAATAGAAGAATATTACAGAGAGTTTAATTAATCCTGTTTTAATTGGCAGTGTTTACAGTAACCTGTCAAGACAAGGTTACTAGAGTTAACTCTAAAGTCTGATTTATTCGATAAATCTACTGCTACTTTCTCTAAGTCTAAAAAAATATCTTCTATATTCCCGCACTCTTCACAAGCTAGGTGTGAATGTGATTCTTTAGTTAGTTCATACACACTTTTTGCATTTGGAAGTTTTACTTCTTGTATAAAAGCATTTTCTAACATAAGGTTTACATTTTTATATATAGTAGCAAGAGAGATAGAGTTAAATTTCTTTATCATCACCTCATAAAGGGATTCTATGCTGATATGTCCATTTGTAAAAAGAACATCTGTAATGGCTAATCTTTGAGGAGTAGCTTTTAAGTTGTGCTCTCTTAACATTGTAGTATAATTATTCATGATGTAATTATACACTAATTAGCATTAAAGGATAAATATTATTATTTATATTTAATAAAACTATAATTTATCAAGGGATAATAATTATCCTTTAAGTTTAGTTGGAGTACAATTTTCATATCAAAATAGATACAAGGAAGATAAAATGAGACAGTATGAATCGTATAAATGTAACAAATGTGGTAATGTTGTAGAAGTGCAGAGTGTTGGTGGTGGTGAACTTCACTGTTGTGGTGAAGCTATGGAGATGATTACTGAAAATCTAACTTCTGTAAATTTATTAAAAGCCTTTGCCGGTGAGTCTCAAGCAAGAAACAAGTATGAGTATTTTGCAAAAGTGGCACAAAAAGAGGGTTACCGTGATATTGCAGAACATTTTCAACGTGCAGCTGACAATGAAAAAGTACATGCAAAACTAGAGTTAGCTCTTAACAATAGAATGATGAGTGGTTCTGAAAATAATTTTGGTAATACAAAAGAAAATCTTCAATATGCTATAGAGGGTGAGTCATATGAAAATATTACTATGTATCCAGATTTTGCACAAATCGCTAAAGATGAAGGGCATAAAGAAGCAGCTAGACTTTTTTCAGGAATAGGAAAAATAGAAGTAGAACATGAGAATATGTTTAAAATGCTTTTAGAGAGACTTGAATCTGATGCTGAGTTTGTAAGTGAAAATGAAGAAGAAGCTTGGATTTGTGAAGTATGTGGACATGTTCATTATGGTAAAAAAGCTCTTAAGGTATGCCCAGTTTGTAAGCACCCCCAAGAGTATCAATCGCGTTTAAACTCTAAGAAGTAGTAGTGTTATGAAGAGCGTTCTATTGAACGCCTTCATCACGAAGTCTTCTATACTTACTACAAGCACTAGAACTTCCCATATTACAAGCTTTTGCAAATAGTCTTTTTGCTCTGCTTTTATCTTCTCTAATGCCTTTACCTTTTCTGTACATTTTACCTAAATAGTAGCAGCCTTCAACATTACCTTTATTACAACTTTCTTGGTAGAGTTCACTTGCAATTCTATAGTCTCTATTTACACCACGACCTCTATAGTATGCAACACCTAGATTATAACAACCTGTTACATCTCCTCCATTACAAGCTTTTGCATAGAGACGACTTGACTTATAAAAATTTTGTTGTACTTTCCCAACACCATTTTCATAAATAGCACCAAGATTAGAACATGCACTCATATCTCCAGATTCACATGAAGCACCATAAAGTGCAGCAGCCTTTTTCTCGTTGTGTCTTACTCCTCGACCAGTTGCATATATATGAGCTGCATTGTAACAAGCATTCATATTACCTTCATAACAAGATTTTTCCCATAAGACTAAAGCATCACGGTAGTTGTGATTTTGATACTGAGCCATCCCCTCTGAAAGTAAATCTGCAGATAGATTTATACCAATGATTAAACATAAACTTAAAATGATTTTTTTCATTATTACCCCTTTTTTATTTCTATATAAATTATATTCCTTTATAACTTAAAACTATAGATAAAAAGATAATTGTCTGCTGCTAGTGGATTAAATAGAGTAAGGTTGAGTAGTTTTGTTAGCCAAAGAGTTTTGAAAAAAAGCCTTTTCCTTTACTTAACTCTTTATCAATCATTTTAATATAAGCATCAATATTTAAAAGTCCAACTTCTGCTCTTTTTACCATTTTATCTTTGCCTATAACAACTGTTAAGGGTACACTTCTAACCATGAATTTACTAGAGAGTTTAGGATTATAGGCAGAGTTCACTTTTGCAATAACAACATTTTTGTCTTTATAGTTTTGTGCTAGATTTGGTAAGTAGCTAAGAAGTGTTTGACAAGGTGGACAACTATCACTATAAAAATCTATAAAAACGACAGAGTCAGTTTCTTCCATAAATTTAGTGTAATTTGAATCGCTTAGTTCTAAAATATCAGACATATCTATTTCCTTTAAAATATCGATGAATGAAGAAGTATAACGTAAGTTGTGAAGGGTGATATTGGTGGAGACGTGCAAGTTAAAACAATACCAACAGTAGGTGTTTACAAGAGATTACTGTTTCACTTATACACATATTGATACAAATTACATAAACTACTGTATAACCCTACAATCATCTAAACCAATACAAATACTCATCTAAACTGTTATCGTTCCATATACAAGAGATATGAACCATTCACCAGCATAACCATTAACCCTACAATCAGTTAAACCAATGTAATACTCATTTGAATACTTATCGTTACACCTCGAAGAGATATAGGTCATTCACTTACGATTCTTTTCTACTCATCAAAACACTTTTTATTTGCAACCAATGTAATAAATAATATTAACTATTTTGAACTCCTAAAATATAGTTTGAATCGGTGTTAATGGTTGTTTGGAATACCTTACGGGGGAATAGTTAAATGAATTTATTGATGGATACCCCATTGTATATTTCACAAGCTATTTGAACTTTCTTAAAAACATCTTACCCCCATTGTATATTTCCAATGCTATTTCAAACACTTTAATCAAAACTGAATCTTACTCTTATCCATATTTCCAATGCTAACCATATTGTTTATACCTCTACTCTATCAATATACTAAACCCGAATTATACAAATCTCACTCAGCAACTAATCCAACAGAAATATAAAACCAATATACTAATAGTGAAAAGGTACAGATGTTAGAAGCTTTTAAAATTGATAATGATATTACTAAGGGTGGGAATAATGGTAATCAATACACGAAAGTGGCAACCACCGTAAAATCAGGTGGTTGGCAAAAATCTAAAAAAGAGATAAATAAAGAGTCAAGAAAAAGAATTGACTTAGCAGATAAATATGATTTTGAAGAAAATATTGATTACTCAAAAATGAGTAATGGATTTGAATTAGGTGTTGACTATATCGACATCAATGTCGAAAACACTTAGCAGCTAAAGCAGTTGGGTTCAAAGGTGCTATAAGTCTTATTAGAAGTGAAGCTTTAATGATGGAAAAGAAATCTATTATTGTGTTTCCTACTGGGAAACAAGAGATTAGTAAAACCAATACTAAACACTTACTATAAAACCAATATCAATTAATCAATATCCAACATGGTTTAATCACGAAATTATAAATCCAATATACTAATTATAAATAGAGTTACGAATATGATTATTCAAAAATGAATAGTGGTATGTTCAATTTTGTGCACCCCTCTACAATAATGTAATGCTGGTAGTTTGATTACATGGTTTCGCTACTGCACCTACAATCGTTTAAACCATACTAATACTAATCTAAATACTAATCGTGTCTTGTAAGCAAAGTATAGAACTACTATCAACTATACATGGTTACAGCACTATGCAATAGATTAATCTAAAAGTGTATACACTTCTGATATAATAGTGAATATCAATATCAATATCAAGGAACCAAATGAGAACATCAGTAGTATCTGTAAGAGTAAAAACATCAGAGAAAATAAAACTAGATAATCATTGCATTGTCCATAAAACAACAGTTAAGAAACTAATCACAAAACTAATCAAGGATTTAACATGAACATATTTGAAATAACTCAGGGTCATCTAACAGAATTTGCTAAAGCTAAGAACTACAAAATCTTAGATGATGGTCTATCAAAAGGTAATCAAGTTGCTACTGTAATGTTACAAAATGGAACCATAACAGGTATTAAATATCAAGCTATTGCAGATTATGGTTCATCACTAGAAGTAGAAGCTAGTGGAATGAGAAATGGTAAATCAGGAAATTTAGTATCTTCTGCATTTGATAAAAATGATTATCAACACTTAGGTGGAGTTAGTGATGATAAAGTTGCTAATCATTCCTCCCGTGCGGGTGATAGAATGAAAATGAAAACTTCAGAAGATAATCCTAAAGCTGATTATGGATTATGGGATGGTAAAGCTTCTGCTGTTAATGCTGGTAACTTTAAATGATAATTATAGTTGATGGAATTACATTTGATGTATCAGAGAAACATTATCATGAACCTCTACAATTATATATAGACTCTGCTAAGTTCCAAAATATGGAGAGAAAGATAGAATCCATACTAAGAGTCAAATATGGTGAAACTATAGCTTTAAGCCATGTTCCTAAGGTCGCAGACATCAGTATGAATGAAGCTTGTAATTGGATTAGTGCTGAAACTGGAAAACTTGTGAGATTGTTAAAGAAAGAACCATCTAAAGTAAATGTTCAAATAGAAATAGTTACTCAAATGATAATAAAGAATCCAAATAAATTAGCTGAGATTATGAGTTCAGATGAATACAGAAAATTATCTTAGATTGAAGTATGGTTGCTTTGAACAAGGTATTCCATTACTTTATGTAGAGGATGAACTTCTGCTTACTTATAAAGAAACCATAGCAATATTGAGTAGTAAGCTGGGTATTGCTAAATCAGTATTAGGCATTAGAAAAAAAGAACTGTTTATATCTTTTGGATTAGTAGCAGAAATTATAATGGAGTTAGGATGAAAAAGTTTGAATATTGTAATTATCTTGGATGTGATTGGATTTATTGTGGAAAAGAGGAAAGAGGAATTAGATTAAAATCCATGAGTAAACATTTGAGTGATGTTGTAGTGGATTATGGTAGAGAAAAAATGATTAATACTGGTTTATATGTATCAGGTTCTTTTAGGAAAAGATGATGTTAACAGATGAAGAAATGAATTTATGGATAAAG
>Ga0256824_10000829_pt1 | contig 12014 bp, 22 predicted proteins | sample CV67metaG_FD_191570 | JGI IMG/M metagenome (GOLD analysis project Ga0256824, IMG submission 191570) | Hydrothermal vent microbial communities from East Pacific Rise, Pacific Ocean - CV67 | ecosystem: Environmental > Aquatic > Marine > Hydrothermal vents | place: Pacific Ocean: East Pacific Rise...
GCTTCGGCTGTATTGCAGTTCTCAAAGAAAGAGGCATCTATTAGAATGGAGAAATTATTGAGATCTGCCATTGCAAATTACGAAGTGAAAACGGGTAATAGCTGGGAAGATGCAAATTTATTCATTTCAGAGGTGAAAGTTGATGGTGGTAGAATGTTGAAACGTATTCAACCTGCACCACAAGGACGAGCTCATAGAGTTCGTAAAAGATCAAATCATGTAACTCTAGCAGTAGACGCTAAAACGGAGAAGAAATAATATGGGACAAAAAACAAATCCAATAGCTAACCGTTTAGGTTTTATTCGCGGCTGGGACTCAGCATGGTACGGAGGAAATGATTACGGTGATAAATTAGCAGATGATCATAAAATTAGAAGATACTTATACGCAAGATTACGTAAAGCAAGTATCTCTAGAATCATCATTGAGAGAACTTTAAAATTAATCACAGTTACTATTAATACGGCACGTCCTGGTATTATCATTGGTAAAGGTGGTTCTGAGGTTGATAAATTAAAAGAAGAGTTGAAGAAAATCACTAACAGTGAAGTTCAAATCAACATCTTTGAAATTAAAAGACCGGAGTTAGAAGCTCGTTTAGTTGCAGAAAGTGTTGCGCGTCAAATTGAAGGAAGAATTTCTTACAGAAGAGCAATTAAAATGGCTATCCAATCTACTATGAGAATGGGTGCTGAAGGAATTAAAGTTCAAATTTCTGGTCGTTTGAATGGTGCTGAAATGGCACGTTCAGAAAACTATAAAGAAGGACGTACACCTTTACATACTTTCCGTGCTAATATTGATTACGCATTAGTGGAAGCTCACACAACTTATGGCCGTATCGGTGTAAAAGTGTGGATCTGTAATGGTGAAGTTTACGGTAAACGTGACTTATCTCCAAACATCGGAGCGAAGCAAAAAGGACCAAGAGGACCTAAAGGCGGGAAATTTAAAGGTAGAAGAAAATAATTACGGACTGTAAAGATTAATAGAAATGTTACAACCAAAGAAGGTAAAACGTAGAAGAGTCCAGAAAGGAAGAATTAAAGGACTAGCTCAAAGAGGTAGTACAGTATCTTTTGGTTCTTTCGGTATCAAGTCATTAGCAATGGGTAGAATTACTTCAAGACAAATTGAAGCTGCTCGTATCGCAATGACTAGACACATGAAGAGAGAAGGTCAAGTTTGGATTAGAATTTTTCCAGATACTCCAATTACAAATAAGCCAGCCGAAGTAAGGATGGGTAAAGGTAAAGGAGCTTTGGATCACTGGGTATGTAAAATTAAACCAGGTAGAATTCTTTATGAACTGGATGGAGTAAGTTTAGAAATTGCAAAAGAAGCATTGCGTTTAGGAGCTCAAAAGCTTCCAATGAAATGTAAATTTGTAGTTCGTAAAGACTACATCGCTTAATAATTAGAAGATGAAGCAATCAGAAGTAAAAGAGCTTACTGCAAATGAAGTTGCAGAAAGAATTGAAGTTGAAACAGCTACACTTCAAAAGTTAAAGATGGTTCACACTGTATCTCCGTTGGAGAACCCATTGCAGATACGTGACGCAAGAAGAAACGTTGCTCGCTTGAAATCAGAACAAGCTAGAAGAGCAAATAACGAAAATAAAGGTTAGACCATGGAAAGGAACCTGAGAAAAGAGAGAATTGGGATAGTATCCTCTAACAAAATGGAGAAATCTATTGTTGTTATGATTGAACGTAAAGTTAAGCACCCAATGTATGGAAAATTCGTTAAACAGTCATCTAAGTTTGTGGCGCATGACGAAAAGAATGAATGTAATATTGGCGATACAGTTAAGATAATGGAAACAAGAAAACTCTCTAAGAATAAGAACTGGAGACTTGTTGAAATTCTTGAAAAAGCTAAGTAATAATACTAATAGAGTTAGATAGTCATGGTACAAACGGAATCAAGATTAAGAGTAGCTGATAATAGTGGAGCCAAAGAGGTTTTAGTTATTAGAGTGCTTGGCGGAACAAAACGCAGATATGCTTCTATTGGTGATAAAGTAGTTGTTACTATTAAGCAGGCAATGCCCCACGGAAACGTTAAGAAAGGAACGGTTTCAAAAGCGGTTGTTGTTAGAGTAAAGAAAGAAATTAGAAGAGCTGATGGAACGTATATTCGTTTTGACGATAACGCAGTAGTGTTATTGAATGACGGTGGCGAGATGAGAGGAACCCGTATTTTCGGACCTGTTGCTCGTGAATTACGTGACAAGCAATTCATGAAAATTGTATCTCTAGCACCAGAAGTGCTTTAATAGTTAAGAAAATGAGAAACAAACTTCACATAAAAATCGGTGACAACGTTATGGTTGTAGCTGGTAATGAAAAAGGAAACTCAGGAAAAGTTTTGAGTTTAAATGCTAAGCGTGATCGTGCTACAGTAGAAGGTTTAAACATATTGAAAAAACATGTTAAACCATCGGCTACTAGCCCACAAGGAGGTATAGAAGAAAACGAAGGTGGAATTCATATTTCAAACCTTATGGTTATAGATTCTAAGGGAGTTCCTACACGTACTATTCGTAAATCGGATTCAGACGGAAAATCAACTAGATTTTCAGTTAAATCAAATTCAGAGATTAAGTAATGGGATATTCACCAAATCTTAGAAACAAGTATAACGATGAGATCGTTCCTGCACTAAAAGAGAAATTCTCTTACACTAGTGTAATGCAGGTACCAAAGTTGGAAAAAATCATTTTGAGTCAAGGTGTTGGTAAAGCAACAACGGATAAAAAATTAGTTGAAAACGCATTGAAAGAGATGAGCATGATTGCTGGTCAAAAAGCTTTCGCTACGTTGTCAAAAAAGGATGTTTCTAACTTCAAATTACGTAAAGGAATGCCAGTTGGCGCAAAAGTTACCTTACGTAATGATAAAATGTATGAATTCTTAGAAAGATTTTTAAGAGTATCTCTTCCTAGAACCCGTGATTTCCGTGGGATTAAGAACAAATTGGACGGAAGAGGTAACTATAATGTTGGGATTAAAGAGCAGATAATGTTTCCTGAAATTGATATCGATAAAATTCCTAATATTACAGGAATGGATATTACTTTTGTGACTTCGGCAAACACCGATGAGGAAGGATTTGAGTTATTGAAAAACTTTGGTTTTCCATTTAAAAAATAAGTTGAGATGGCAAAAGAATCAATGAAAGCAAGAGAGCGTAAACGCGCAGCGATGATTATAAAATACGCTGAGAAAAGAGCTCTTTTAAAAGCAGAAGGTGACTGGGAAGGTTTGCAAAAACTTCCAAAAAATTCTTCAGCAGTACGTGCGCATAACCGTTGCAAAATTACGGGTCGTCCAAGAGGATATATGCGTCACTTTGGAGTATCTAGGGTTACTTTTAGAGAATTAGCTTCTCAAGGGTTAATCCCAGGTGTGAAAAAAGCAAGTTGGTAATAAATTTATAACGATATTAATTAGGAAGAAATGACTGATCCAATCGCAGATTATTTAACCAGAATTAGAAATGCACAAAAAGCGGGACACCGTGTTGTGAACATTCCATCTTCTGGTATAAAAAGAGAAATGACAAAGATTCTTTTTGACAAAGGGTATATCCTTAATTTCAAACTAGAATCAGATACTCCCGGAGGGAATATCAAATTAGCTTTAAAGTACGATAGAGAGACTAAAGAAGCAGCAATTAAAAACCTTACTAGACGCAGTAAGCCAGGTTTAAGGAAGTATGTGAATGCGACTGAACTACCTCGTGTTTTGAATGGATTAGGTATCGCTATCTTATCTACTTCAAAAGGTGTTATTACTGATAAAGAAGCTAGAAAGCTTAACGTTGGTGGCGAATATATTTGCTCCATTTATTAAAAGATAAAGAGATGTCTAGAATAGGAAATTTACCAATAGATATTCCTTCAGGAGTTACCGTTACCGCTACAAGTGGTTTGGTAACCGTTAAGGGAGCAAAAGGTGAGCTTACTCAAACTATTGATCCAGCTATTTCTGTTGAAATAAAGGAGAATAGAGTTTTTGTATCGCGTACCTCTGATATTAAAGATCACAAAGCTAAGCACGGTTTATACCGCTCTTTAATCAATAACATGATTGAAGGTGTAACCGTTGGTTACAAAAAAGTGATGGAACTTGTAGGAGTTGGTTTTAGAGCCACTTTAAAAGGTCAAAACCTTGAGTTATCATTAGGTTACTCTCACGGGATCGTGTTTGTATTACCGAAAGAAATTAAATGTACCGCTGTCTCTGAAAGAGGTAAGGCGCCAATCGTAACTTTTGAGTCTCACGACAAACAGTTGATCGGTGCAATTGCTGCAAAATTGAGATCATTACGTAAACCTGAGCCATACAAAGGAAAAGGTATCCGTTTTCAAGGCGAACAAATTCGTAGAAAAGCTGGTAAAACAGCTGCTAAATAATATTAGATCATGGCTATAACTAAAATACAGCGTAGAGCTAAAATTAAGAAGAGAGTTAGAAAAAATATTTTCGGAACTCCAGAAGTGCCAAGATTGAGCATTTACAGAAGTAACAAAGAGTTTTACGCTCAAGTAATTGAGGATGTAAACGGTAAAACTTTAGCTGCTGCTAGTTCAGTGAAATTGAAGAAAGATGGTCTTTCTAATATTGAAGTAGCAAAAGTTGTTGGTGCTGAATTGGCTAAAGTAGCAATAGCTGCAAAAATTGAAACAGTAGTATTTGACCGTAATGGTTTCTTATACCACGGACGTATTCAAGCTTTTGCTGACAGTGCTAGAGAAGCAGGATTAAAATTTTAATTACGATCATAGTTAAAGAAGTATGAAACAAGTTAGATCAACGGAGTCAGAATTAAAAGACACAGTTGTAAAAATTAGAAGGGTTACTAAAGTAACAAAAGGTGGTCGTACATTCGGATTCTCTGCAGTTGTTGTAGTAGGAGACGAAAAAGGAGTTGTAGGATACGGATTAGGTAAATCAAAAGAAGTTATCGGTGCTATTTCGAAAGGACTAGACAACGCTAAAAAGAATTTGATTAAAGTACCTGTTCTTAAAGGAACAATTCCTCACACACAATTAGGTAAACACGGTGGTGCTGTTGTATTAATCAAACCTGCATCTCACGGTACAGGAGTGATTGCAGGTGGTGCAATGCGTGCAGTACTAGAAAGCGTTGGAATTACCGATGTATTAGCAAAATCAAAAGGATCTTCAAATCCAGTAAATGTTGTAAAAGCTACCATTGATGCTTTAGCTAATTTGAATGATGCCAACAGCGTTGCAAAACGTAGAGGTATCTCATTAGATAAAGTGTACAACGGATAATCTTAGAAGAAATGGCTAAAATTAAAGTTACACAAGTAAGGTCGGTAATTAGACGACCAGGTGACCAAAAGAAAACTATGGTTGCATTGGGTTTGAAAGGAATTAATATGTGTGTAGAGCACGAAGCGACTCCACAAATCTTAGGAATGGTTAACAAGATTAAACACCTTGTTGCAGTTGTAGAGGTAAAGTAAAAAAAGATTTATCATGGATTTAAGTAATCTAACACCGGCAGAAGGTTCGGTAAGAAATAATACTAAGCGATTAGGTCGCGGACAAGGTTCTGGTAAAGGTGGAACTTCAGCTCGTGGTCATAAAGGCGCGAAATCTCGTTCTGGGTATTCTAAGAAAGTTGGTTTTGAAGGTGGTCAAATGCCTTTGCAACGTAGAGTTCCTAAGTTTGGTTTCAAAAATGTAAACCGTGTGGAATATACTCCAATTAACTTGGACGTTATTCAGGAATACATTGAAGAGAACAAAGTAGAGGTAATTACTATTGATGATTTAGTAGTAAGAGGTCTTGTTGGAGCTAACGATTTAGTTAAAGTTCTAGGAAGAGGTGAATTAAAAGCAAAAGTTGTAATTGAGGGTAACAAATTCTCAGCAAGTGCAATTGAAGCTATTGAAAAACTTGGTGGAGAAGCCAAAACTGTTTAATTGATGAATAAGTTTTTTCAAACAATCGCAAACATCTTCAAAATTGAAGAGCTTAGAAATAGAATCCTTTTAACAATCGGTTTTATTGCTATTTATAGATTAGGTTCGTTTGTTGTATTACCTGGTATTGATACTGAGGTTCTAGGAAGTAATGAAGCAACAGGCTTAGCGGCATTGTTGAATCTTTTTGCTGGTGGAGCCTTTTCTCGTGCTTCGGTTTTTGCATTAGGTATTATGCCTTACATTTCGGCCTCTATTGTGATGCAGTTGCTTGGAATAGCTGTACCATCAGTACAGAAGTTACAGAAAGACGGTGAAAGCGGTCGTAACAAAATAAATCAGTGGACTAGATGGTTAACTGTTGCAATCACATTAGGACAAGCTCCTGGTTATTTGGCTACGCAAGTACCTCAAAACGCAATTGTTGATCCTGGATTCTTTTCATTTACATTACCAGCAATCGTTATTCTATCTGCAGGTACATTATTCGTAATGTGGCTGGGTGAAAAAATTACCGATAAAGGTATTGGAAACGGAATCTCTTTAATCATTATGATTGGTATTATTGCCAACTTACCAACTGCATTCTTAACGGAATGGGAATCTCAAATGGGTGACCTAGGAGGTGGACTTGTAGTTGTGTTATTAGAGTTAGCTATCTTACTATTTGTTATCTTGATTACCATCTTACTAGTACAAGGTGTGAGACGAGTGCCAATTCAGTTCGCTAAAAAGATAATGGGAGTTCAGCAAATGGGCGGAGCTAGACAGTTTATCCCTTTAAAGGTAAATGCTGCTGGTGTAATGCCAATTATCTTTGCACAAGCTTTAATGATGTTACCTATTACATTAGCAGGTTTTGCTGCAAGTGCTGAAGGTGATACTGGTGATGCTTTTACAAGTTTCGCTGCAATGTTTAGTGATGTGAGTGGCGTTTATTACAACACCACCTTTGCTATACTAATTATCGTTTTTACTTACTTCTATACTGCGATTACTGTGAATCCACAGCAAATGGCAGATGATTTAAAGAAGAACGGTGGTTTTGTTCCTGGTGTTAAACCAGGGAAAGACACTGCAAATTTTTTAGATACAATTTTATCTAAAATCACTTTGCCGGGATCAATATTCCTTGCATTGATTGCAATTTTACCTGCCTTCGCAATTAAAGCAGGTGTTGCTCAAAGTTTTTCATATTTCTTTGGAGGAACATCACTTCTAATTATGGTAGGAGTAATACTGGATACATTACAACAAATTGAAAGTTATTTATTGATGCGTCACTATGATGGACTGACTGAGTCAGGTAAGTTAAAAGGACGTTCAACAGGTGCTTTCGGAGGAACGATATAAATTATACAAATGGCAAAAACACCTTCAATAGAGCAAGACGGCACCATTAAGGAAGCTTTATCTAACGCTATGTTTAGAGTAGAGTTAGAAAATGGACACGTAATTACCGCTCACATCTCGGGTAAAATGAGAATGCATTACATTAAAATTTTACCAGGTGATAAAGTAAAGGTGGAGATGTCTCCGTATGATTTGTCAAAAGGAAGAATTACTTATAGATATAAATAAAGACCATGAAGGTTCGAGCATCACTTAAAAAGAGAAGTTCTGATTGCAAAATTGTAAGAAGAAAGGGGCGTCTCTATGTTATCAACAAAAAGAACCCTAAGTTTAAACAAAGACAGGGATAAAAATTAACTAGTATGGCTAGGATAGCAGGAAATGATTTACCCGTTAACAAAAAGGGTAGAATTGGATTAACTTATATTTTTGGTGTAGGTCACTCAACGGCAAAACGTTTATTGACTTCATTAGAAATAGATCCTGATAAGAAAATCAAGGATTGGAATGACGATGAGCTAACAAAGATTAGAGCGTACATCACTGACAACATTAAAGTTGAGGGTGTACTTAGATCTGAAGTTCAAATGAATATTAAACGTTTGATGGACATTGGTTCTCAAAGAGGTATACGCCATAGAGCGGGATTACCATTGAGAGGTCAACGTACTAAAAACAACTCGCGAACTAGAAAAGGCAAACGTAAAACGGTTGCTAATAAAAAGAAAGCAGTTAAATAGAAATAACTATGGCTAAATCGTCTTCAAAAAAGAGAAAAGTTAGAGTTGATGCTATGGGTCAAGTGCACGTTCATTCGTCATTTAACAACATTATCATCTCTATTACAAACGCTAACGGACAAGTAATTTCTTGGTCGTCTGCAGGTAAATTAGGATTTAGAGGATCTAAAAAGAACACTCCATATGCTGCTCAAGTAGCTGCAGAGGATTGTTGTAAAGTAGCATTTGAGGCTGGAATGCGTAAAGCGAAAGCTTACGTTAGAGGTCCTGGTGCTGGTAGAGAATCTGCAATCAGAACAATCCATAATAATGGAATTGAGGTTACTGAAATTATTGATGTAACTCCAATGCCTCACAATGGATGTCGCCCACCTAAGAAAAGAAGGGTTTAATTAATTTAGAATAGAATAAGATGGCTAGATATAGAGGACCAAAATCGAAAATTGCTAGAAAGTTCAAAGAACCAATTTTCGGCCCTGATAAAGTACTAGAAAGAAGAAATTTTCCTCCAGGTCAACATGGACCTAACAAGAGGAGACCAAAACAATCGGAGTATGCAATGCAATTAGCTGAAAAGCAAAAAGCAAAATATACTTACGGTATCTTAGAAAAGCAATTCTCGAACTTGTTCAAGAAAGCTTCAGCTAAGACTGGTATTACAGGTGAAGTGTTATTACAACTTTGTGAGTCAAGATTAGACAACACTGTTTTCAGAATGGGTATTTCAACTACTCGTGATGGCGCACGTCAGTTTGTTTCACACAGACATATTACAGTAAACGGGAAGATTGTAAATATTCCTTCTTACCAAGTAAAATCAGGAGATATTATTGCAGTACGTGAGAAATCAAAATCTTTAACTGTAATTATTGATTCAGTTAATTCAAATGGTAAATCTTACCCTTGGATTGAGTTTGATAAGTCAAGTTTAGAAGGTAAATTCATGAGTACTCCACAAAGAGAGGATATTCCTGAAAATATCAAAGAACAACTTATCGTTGAATTATATTCTAAATAATAATTAAACATATTGGGTATTTGCCAAAGGGTTTGTTGGAGTTTCTTCATTCTTTCAAACCGCGCAACTAATACGCAATTAAAAAGAAGAAAATAAATGGCAATTTTAGATTTTCAAAAACCAGACAAAGTAATAATGATTAATTCTGATGACCGTAAGGGTACATTTGAATTTAGACCATTAGAACCAGGTTATGGTATTACTATAGGAAATGCATTAAGAAGAATTCTTTTATCTTCATTAGAAGGTTTTGCAATTACATCAGTTAAATTTGATGGCGTTGATCATGAATTCACTGCAGTGCGTGGTGTAATTGAAGATGTTACTGAAATCATTTTGAACTTGAAACAAGTACGTTTCAAAAGACAAATTGAAGATCAGGATTCTGAAAAATTGATTGTAAGAGTATCAGGTCAAAAGCAAATTACAGCGGGTGATATTGGTAACTTTACTTCTTCTTTTCAAGTATTGAATCCAGAACTAGTTATCTGTAACATGGACGAGTCTGTGAATATGCAAATTGAAATCACTATCGGTAACGGTAGAGGTTACTTACCTGCAGAGGAACAGAACACAATTAACTTACAATTAAGTGAAATTGCAATTGATTCTATTTTCACTCCTATTAAGAAAGTGAAATATGAAATTGAAAATTTCAGGGTAGAGCAAAAAACAGATTACGAAAAGTTGATTATGGATATTGAAACCGATGGTTCAATTACTCCTAAAGATGCTTTAAGTGAAGCTGCTAAAATTTTGATTCACCATTTCATGTTGTTCAGTGATGAGAAAATTTCATTAGAAACAGAAGATAAATCTGCGGATGATGAGTTTGATGAAACATCATTGCACATGCGTCAATTGTTAAAAACTAAATTGGTTGATATGGATCTTTCAGTAAGAGCATTAAATTGCTTGAAAGCTGCAGAGGTATACAGTTTAGGTGACTTGGTTCAGTATCAAAGAAATGATTTATTGAAGTTCCGTAACTTCGGTAAAAAATCTCTTACTGAATTAGATGAATTGGTAGAGGTGAAAAACCTAAGCTTTGGAATGAATGTTCTAAAGTACAAATTAGACAAAGAATAAATTTGTAATTGAGGATTTGACGATCCTTCATTAAATAAATTAAGATGAGACATAATAAATCGTTTAATCACTTAGGACGTAAAGTTGGACACCGTAAGGCTATGCTAACTAATATGGCTTGTTCTCTTATAGAGCACAAACGTATTACTACTACAGTGGCAAAAGCAAAAGCATTGAGAATTTACGTTGAACCAATTATCACAAGAGGTAAGACAGATTCAATGCACTCACGTAGAATGGCTTTTAGATATTTAGGTAACAAATATGCTGTAACTGAATTGTTCAGCGTGGTTGCTCCTAAAGTTGGTGATCGCCCAGGAGGTTATACACGTATTATCAAAACAGGTTTCCGTTTAGGTGATGCTGCTGAGATGTGTATGATTGAGTTGGTTGATTTCAATGAAATCTATACAACTGCTGCTCCAGCTAAGAAAACACGTAGAAAACGTGGTGCAAAAGCTGCTACAGCAACAACAGAAGCTACTCCAGAAGTGAAAGCTGAAGAGAAAGTAGAGGAAGCCCCAAAGGCTGAAACTAAAGAAGACAAAAAAGACGATACTGACAAATAAGAGATTAAATGTCAAAATCGATTGAATTTAAAGGGTAGTGATTTTTCACTACCCTTTTTTTATGGTTTATTATTAGATGAACATGCTAAAACTGAATTAGAATTTAGGTGTTCTTATTATCTTTGTAGGATAAATTTTTTTTGGATGAAGTTTAGGGAGAAATCAACTGCAATTTTATTGCTCGAAGACGGAACAGTCTTCCACGGGAAAGCTATTGGCCATACTGGAATAACTACTGGTGAAATTGCTTTTAATACCGGAATGACCGGGTATCAGGAAATTTTCACGGACCCTTCTTATTACGGTCAGATGTTGGTTATGACTACTCCTCATATTGGGAATTACGGAATAAATGAAGTGGAAGTAGAATCTGGTAATATTAATATTGCGGGGCTTATTTGCAATAAATTTTCGGATGTTTATTCTAGAGAAGCGGCTACGGGTTCTTTACAAGACTATTTTGTAAAAAATAAACTTGTTGGAATTTCGGATATTGACACACGTGCTTTAGTTAGACATGTGCGTCAAGCTGGAGCTATGAACTGTATCATATCAAATGATGGTACAGCTATAGAAGATTTAGAGGCTCAATTAAAAGAAGTACCATCTATGGATGGGTTAGAGTTAGCCTCTAAGGTTTCATGTACCGAATCGTATTATTTTGGCGATGAGCGTTCTGAATTGAAAGTTGCAGTGATGGATTTTGGAGTTAAGACCAATATTCTTCGTTCATTGGCTGAAAGAGGATGTTACTTGAAAGTATTCCCTTATAATACCAGTTATGATGAAATGAAAGCATGGAACCCTGATGGGTTTATGTTGTCAAATGGCCCAGGTGATCCATCTGCACTACCTGAAGTTAAGGAAGTAGTGAATACGGTAATAGAAAAAAACAACCCAACATTTGGAATTTGTTTAGGTCACCAAATTATGGCATTGGCAAGTGGGTTAACCACAGTTAAAATGCATAACGGACATAGAGGAATCAATCATCCTGTGATGAATCTTGAAACCGGCAAGGGTGAAATAACTTCTCAAAACCATGGTTTCGTGGTGGATATGGAGTTGGCTGCTAAAGCTAAAAACGTTGAAGTTACCCATCGTCATTTAAATGATGATACCTTAGCAGGAATCAAAAGAACGGATAAAAATGCTTTTTCGGTGCAATTTCATCCAGAAGCATCTGCCGGACCACATGATTCACGTTATTTGTTTGATGAATTTGTGGAACGAATACGTAAAAATAAATAGAAATTTCTAAATCCAATATTATGAGTATT
>Ga0256824_10000830_pt1 | contig 12005 bp, 7 predicted proteins | sample CV67metaG_FD_191570 | JGI IMG/M metagenome (GOLD analysis project Ga0256824, IMG submission 191570) | Hydrothermal vent microbial communities from East Pacific Rise, Pacific Ocean - CV67 | ecosystem: Environmental > Aquatic > Marine > Hydrothermal vents | place: Pacific Ocean: East Pacific Rise...
AAATGGTGTTTTAGTGATATATGCATCAGGTATTGGATCATAGGCATTGATGGAGTCAGGAGACAGTTCTGCACTTAAAAACTTAAGACTATCATTTGGGCTTAGTATCACTGAAAGGTTTGCATCTTCAAGTTGAATTTCCCCTTCCATACTTTGGATAACAATACCAAGGGTTAGTTGTTCTCCAGGATAAGGTGTAGTATTGATGTCATTATTGATAGATGGTACATTAACACCATTAACACCATGTCCTACACGGATATCATAACTATAACAGACAGAAGGCTCTTTCACCCCGATGATTTTGTTTACAAAAACACCTGCATCATACGCTGGATCTGAAGTATCTGCGAGTGCTATTTTAAAGTGATATGTTTGACCTGGTGTTAAGTTATCAAGTGTCGCATGGAGTTTTGTTGTAAAGCCATCAAACTCAGATATTATGCGAGCGTTACTTGCATTCAGACCACCTATTACTTGTTGTCCGGAATTGTTGAAAAACATTCTATTGGTTCCTCCATTGTCGATAAAAAACCTACTGTTGCTCAAATCTGTTGTTGCTCCATCTTGTGCAACACCAAGAGAACCATTATTGACATTGTTTATATTTACAGGAGGGTATTTATCAATAGTCTCAGTACTTACAATAATTGAGTCATCAACAACCCTTGCTATGTTATAGGTTTGTGTGAGGTCTCCCCCTGAGATGAAAAATCCAAAAGCATCATTAAATCTTGAACCGACCCATTCTGGATACTCATCTGAGGCAAATTGATAATCTACTAAAAGAAGACGTGTATTTGCATCTAGAGTAACATCAAACTCAAAAACAACTTGGTTAAAAATTCGCGTTTGTGAGATAGTAGTTAATAAATCAGCATCAAACCCTATAGGACCGATATTCCCTGGGTTTAGTGATGTAGTTCCTGAAGTATTGCGACTAAATGCTTCCTTTGCGGTACTTGCAGTAAGAAGAATCCCTTCATCAATTTGTAAGTTTGCTCCAGCAATACCATTTGTAAATGTAGCTACTTGACTGTTTCTTCCACGAACTTTCCCACGTGTAATAACAGGATTACTAATAGTGATTCCTTTTCCTTTAATTTGTTTTGCTAGTTGTAATGCAGAAACATTACTCCTGAAGGATGCTTTTGAGAAAAGAAAAGAGGTATTTGCTAGGATAAATACAAAAAGTAGTACTGCATATTTCATTATGGAAACTCCTGGTAATTGGTTATACTGAAATTTATTTACCTTGTACTTGTAAAGGTGAATATTAAAATTGTATTAATTATACCAAAAAAAAGTCAAAAAAAGTCAAATTACTCTATGCTATGATTATAAATAACATATAATTACATACGCTTTTTTTTAGTCAAAAAAAGATATAATAACTACACTAATAATGCTTGAAGGCTTTAGCGATGGATAAGAAAAAACATAGTGCATTTACAATGCTAGAATTGATAATGGTCATAGTGATTTTAGGTATTTTGGCTGCATTGGCTATACCAAGAATGGAACGAGATACACGTCAAGAAGCAGCAGATAATATATTGGCAGCCATACGATTTACCCAGCACATGGCACTGATGGATAATGTCAATGACAATAGGAATAATCAGTGGCAAAGAAAATTTTGGCGCTTTGGTAAGGAAGGATGTAGTGATGATGGTATCTTTTATTATGTTGGTTCAGATAAAGATATGAAAGGGAATATCAACACAAATACCGGAGAAGCTGCAACAGACCCTGGGAATGGCATGATTATGAATGGACAAAATAATCAACCTTGTGAAGATGACCTTTCTGAACAGGAATTTATTATACCTGTTGTTGGAACAGTAAAAGCATCTTCTAATATCTTCTTAACAAAAAAATATGGTATAAAAGAAAATGATACTACGATGTTCGCAGAGTGCCCAGGAAAAACAAATACCTTATCGATAGGATTTGATTACATGGGAAGACCCCATAGGGGATTTGAAGGTTCAACCGTGTCTGACTATAGTACACTTATGGATACTGATTGTAATTTGACCTTTGAATTTCTTGATGGTAGTGATAATTTGATTATTACGATAGAAGCGGAAACAGGTCGTGCATTTAAAGCACAATAAGTGTTGGTATCTTTTTTTTCCAATTAGCTTAATACACTTTTTACTCATTTTGAGCTATGATAAAGTAATTATAAATAACAAGGTAAAACATGAATTTTAAGAAAAGCATATGGGCTAGTGTTGCATTCGCATTTATTTTTGTGGGATGTGCAAAAAATATAGAAGATGTAGATGAGTTTAATAAGCCAGCATTGTATTGGTATAAAAAGATAGGTACAAGCATTAGTGATAACAATATGGATAAAGCCGATGCTTTTTATATATCACTTAAAAGTGAACATGTACGCTCTCCTCTTATGCCAACAGCTATCATGATGTTAGCACATGCACATATGAATAATGAAAAATATTTACTGGCTAACTATTATTTAGATGAATATAATAAACGTTATGGTGAAAGTGATAACCGTGAATATACAGATTTTATGAAGCTTAAGGCATCTTTTCTTGGTATAAAAGATGTATATAAAGATCAAAAACTGATTATGGATAGTATTGCTAAGGCGAGTATTTACCTAAACCGATATCCAGGTTCAGACTATGCCCCATTGGTTAACACTATTTTAATAAGGTTGAATATGAGCCAATATTTATTGAATGAGAATATTGCAGCGTTGTATGACAGAACAGGCAAACCAGATGCGGCAAAAATATATAGAGAAAAAAACACTGGTTCTGTGGTCGAGATGACAGATATCACTGCACCTAAAAAAGGGATTATAGGGAAGATATTTGATTAAGGGCTTGGGCTCTTAATCGGTTAAAAATTAAAAATTAAAAATTAAAAACTGCGTTTATCTATTTTAAGAACCTTCTAATTTTTACTTGTTATTTTTTATTTTAAAGGATTTACTATGCAATTAAATGACTATGATGCATTTCCCACTACCTTACCTATTGTTGTAGAAGATGAGTTATTTCTCTATCCTTTTATGATTAGCCCTATTTTTTTAACCAATCCAAAAGATATAGATGCTGCGACAGATGCAATGGAAAATAATTCACTTCTTTTTGTGACATCTTCTAAGGAAGGGAAAGAGGGAAGCAGAAACTTTGATGATATATATGAAGTGGGTGTAGTAGGATCTATTATGCGTAAAGTGCAAATACCTGATGGCAGAGTGAAAATACTTTTTCAGGGGCTTTCACGAGCAAAAATAGTAGCACAAAAAGAGGGAGACTTTAATCGTGCTCAGATTGATACCGTAGCACATGAAGCGTATAACAAACTGAAAGCAGATGCACTGATGGGAATATTGAGAGATAAAATTAAAAACCTTTCGACATTGAACAGTGCTTTCCCTACAGATTTGGTACGGACTATAGAAGAGAATGATGAGCCTCATCGTATCGCAGACCTAGTCTCTTCTATGCTCAAACTTGATAAAGATGTAGCATACGCACTTTATGTAGAATCTAATATAGAAAAAAGGTTACTAGCACTCGTAGATGTAGTAACTTCAGAGATAGAGTCAGCTAAAGTACAACGTGAAATACGTACAAAAGTACATACGAAGATAGAACAAACCAATAAAGAATATTTTTTAAAAGAACAGCTTAAAGAAATACAACAAGAACTGGGTATGGATACCCAACGTGAAGAAGAGATAGCCACTTTTAGGGAAAAAATAGCCAAACTCAAACCACATATGCAAGAGGATGCCTTTAAAGAGATTAGTAAGCAACTTGATCGTTTTGCTAGAATGCATCCAGAGAGTGCTGATGCCAATGTACTTCAGAGTTATTTGGAATGGGTACTTGAATTGCCTTTTGGAAAGTTAACTAAGCAAAATTTGAGTGTAAAAAAAGTTTCAGATGAATTAGATAAAGACCATTATTCACTAGAAAAACCTAAGGAACGTATAGTAGAATTTTTCTCTGTACGTGAGTTAGCAGAACTTAGAGGTATTAAACAAAAAGAGACCTCGGGAGCAATACTTTGTTTTGCTGGACCTCCAGGGGTAGGTAAGACATCACTTGCAAACTCTATAGCAGAGGCATTAGGACGACCACTGGTTCGTATAGCATTAGGTGGATTAGAAGATGTGAATGAACTTAGAGGACATAGACGTACTTATGTGGGTGCAATGCCTGGACGTTTAGTACAAGGACTTATCGAAGCAAAGAGTATGGATCCTGTTATTGTACTGGACGAGATAGACAAGGTAGGCCGCAGTATGAGAGGTGACCCTACAGCAGCATTACTAGAGATACTAGATCCTGAGCAAAATAGTAAATATAGGGACTATTATCTTAATTTTAATATAGACCTTAGTAAAGCAATATTTATTGCAACTGCCAATGATGTAGGGCGTATTCCTGCACCATTGAGAGACAGAATGGAATTTATAGGTCTTAACTCTTATACGCCAAAAGAGAAATTTGAAATAGCAAAACGTTATTTGATTCCTCAGGAGTTAAAAAAACATGCTTTAAAACGTAGAGAGTTTAGCATCTCAGATAAGGCATTAAAGCTTTTAATAGATGAATATACTAGAGAAGCAGGTGTAAGAAACCTAAGACGACGCATAGCAGGACTTATGCGCAAGAGTGCAAGAAAACTTTTAGAAGATAAAAGTAAAGATCGTATTACGGTAACGAAGAAAAATTTAGAAAAGTTTACAGATAAGAAAGTATTTGAAATCTCTACTGTACATGCAAAACCTCAAATGGGTGTAGTCAATGGGCTTGCATGGACAGCTGTGGGTGGTGATGTCTTAACCATAGAAGCGATTAAGATAAAAGGTAAGGGGGCATTGCAACTTACAGGTAGTCTTGGTGACGTGATGAAAGAGTCTGTGCGTATTGCGCATTCTGTGGTTAAAAAGCTTATTGATAAAGGTGATTTAGCGATAGATGCAAGTATTATTCCTAAGAGTGCTAAAGAGAGAGAAGAGGGTATTATAGTAGATGCAAGTGAAGTATATAAACGCTATGACTTACATATACATGTACCAGAAGGAGCTACGCCTAAAGATGGACCAAGTGCGGGTATAGCCATGGTATCTGCTATAGCATCTATTCTCTCAGGAGAAAAAATAGACAATGAAGTAGCCATGACAGGAGAAGTCACATTAACAGGAAAAGTACTTCCTATTGGTGGATTAAAAGAGAAACTCATCGCTGCATATAAGGCAGGAGTAAAAAAAGCACTAATCCCTGCTAAAAATTATGAGCGTGACTTGGCAGATATACCAAGTGAAGTAAAAAATAATATAAAAATTATGGGTGTGTCAGATGTAAGTGAAGTACTTAAAGAGGTATTGGTAAAATAAGTTTGACAAGTCCTTAGGGACTTGTCAAAAGGTTAGGACCATTGTGCCATTTTTGAAAATAGATCATCTTCTTTTATAGGTTTTCGAATAAAATCATTTGCTCCATTGTCAAATACTTCAGCTTTTCTTGTATCATCGGTTGAGAGTACAATTACTGGAATATGTGAAGTTGCCATATCTGATCTAAATATTTTTAAAAATTCAACACCATCTACAATTGGCATCATAATATCTAATAAAATAAGATTGATACTGGTATCTCTCTTTAATTTATCTAATGCCTCTGAGCCATTTTCAGCCTCTTGTACATCAATAACACTCTCATTCTTTTTTAAGAGTGTTTGCAATAGTTTTCTATTGATAAAGTCATCATCAACTATGAGTACTTTTAATGCCATTTAGTTTATCCTCTCTGTTTATGAATAAGATCTTTAATCTCGTCTTTAGATTTTCTTGCCGTGATTATATCAAGATTATTATGCATTTGACTGATTTCCTCATTTATAAGGTCACTGTCTGCAAAAATAATGTCAAATTTACCAGAGTTTAACTCTTCAATAAAATTATCCATGACTTCTATTGATTCGTAACTATAGTTTAAGTTGTCTAATACTTTTAAAAGAACTCTTCGCTCAAGTAAGAATTTTTTAGCAACCAATATTTTCTTTTCAGAAGGGGAGGAAAGTTCTTCTTTTATTAGTATGTTTTCATCAGAAATTTTAAGTTCAATTGGCTCTTCAGATGTTACAACTTCATCTAGCATAACTATTTCATTATCATCTATAATATCAAGTGGTATTTCTATATCACTTTGGATTTCAATAGGTGATTTTTCTTTTATCTCTTGTACAACTTTTTTAGGTAGGGTCTTATCTTTTTCTATAGTACTATTCTGTATCGTAGCATGGTTAGTCTCTAATACAATATTTGATTTATGAGATAAAAATTTATTTAGTACATATAAAAGTTCAGCTGTTTCAATAGGTTTTGTGATGTATTCATCCATACCTTCATTTATAAAACGTTCTCTATCACCCTTGAGGGCATTCGCAGTAAGTGCAACAATAGGTACATGTGGTACATTCTCATCTTCTTCATAATCAAGTATTTCATGTGTTGCTTCAATCCCATCCATAACAGGCATTTGAATATCCATAAACAATAAATCATAATCATTAGAACGACGTTTTTCAAATGATTCAAGACCATTGTTTGCAAGTTCAACTGTAATACCATGTTCTTCTAAAATACGTTTAATAAGTTTTTGGTTAATAATATTGTCTTCTGTTACAAGTACTTTAGCATCAAATTTAGTAGCATGCTTTGGTAATGACTCTTCCACAAGTTTTGGTGTGTTTTCTGTGGTTTTAAGGAGAATACTTTTAATTTTAGAAAGGGTCAATGGTTTGTATATAACATTATCTTGGTCAATACCAAGTCCCTCAATTTTACTACGGCTTGTCACATTTGCAATTACCACAAGTTTAGATTTCTCAATATTTCCAATAGCATCTAAGATATTTTGTTTTGCTTTATCAATATCAATCCAATAGTTTTTACATGTATCATTATCGATGAGTTCTTTCAATGCACCAATTGATTCAAAATGTTTAATATTTGGACCAAAATATTTGAAATAATCTTCTAAGTAATTATCTAGTTTATTTGGTATTGCTTGTTCATATTTTCCTAAAGTAATGTCATCAAAGGCATGTACATAGTTTACTTCATTTGAAATGACCTCTTCAAGTGGTAAAGAGAAGAAGAATGTTGTTCCTTGATCTTTAGCACTTTCGAGTTCAAGTGTTCCACCCATGAGTTCAACAAATTGACTAGAAATAGTGAGTCCTAGACCTGTACCACCATATTTACGTGTTACAGAAACATCTGCTTGAGAAAAGGCTTCAAAAATGTGTGATTGTTGTTCTTTAGTCATACCAATACCATTGTCTTGTACTGAAAATGAAATTTTAGGGTTAAGCTCACCTTCTTTTTGAATTTTTTTAATCACAAGGTTTATCTCCCCACCATAAGAAGTAAACTTAATAGCATTAGAAAGAAGATTAATAACAATCTCTTTTATTTTTGTTGGGTCACCTTTGAGCTTTGTGGTAATCGTCGGATCCATATAATAATTTAAATCAATATTTTTTTCTGCGGCACCAACAGCATAGGTTTCCACAGCAGATTCAAATTCTTCTGCTGCATCAAAAACAATATTTTCAATTTCAATTTTATTACTTTCGATTTTTGAAAGGTCAAGAATATTGTTGATAATACTAAGCAAGTTCTCTGAACTCTTATCAATAATAGCGAGGAATTCATCTTGCTCTTGTGTAAGGTCTGTACTTCTAAGTATTTCAGTAAATCCTACGATACCATTAAGCGGAGTACGAATTTCATGTGACATATTGGCTAAAAAGAGTGATTTTGCTTCATTGGCTTGTAACGCAATTTGCTTATCTTCTTTTGCCGTTTCAACTAGTGTTTCAAGGAATTGGTAGGCCTCTTTGGTTCCTTCATGTGTGTCTAGTTGGATATTTTCAATATCTGCTGTATCTGCACTAAGGTATTCATCACTATTTTTTATTTCATCTACGGCTTTGTTGAGTACATCTTCAAGCTCTTTAATGTTTCTTGTAATATCTCTAGTCGTTGTATACCCTAGATAGGCTAGGATAAAACTCAGTAGCCAAATCGCTGCAGCAATAGCAAGTAAAAGAAGTTGCTTTTGAAGATAGACATCACTTTTTTTCCATAAAGCATTTGAGACAATAAGTTCAGCTTTAGAAAGCAGTGATATCTTTTGTGTTTGTAAAGCAAACCAATCCATAGCTTCTTCTGCATAATCACCATTATCTACATCAGTTTGAATAGCTGATGATGTTTCAGCTAGTTCAGTAAGCATTTCAACATTTACAGGGTTTGTAAATATAGTATTAAGTTGTTGATGTAGTTGCATATTACTTACATGTTTGATATCAAAAACATTTGCCTTTGTTTTAAATGCATCCCATAGTGCAATTTCATCAAATGACATAGAAGCTTTTTTAGTCATATAGTAAGAAATGAAACCTCTTTCTAGACCAGAGTTTTCTTTTGCGGTATAAAGTTGTGATAATGTTGCAACTAAGGATGATATCTCTGTATTTAATGAAAGATTATTAATTTGTAAAAGGTTATCTAAGATTGGATTAGAGATATTTTGAGTGTATCCCTCAAAGAATATTTTTTTAAAGTTAGGATTTTCAGAGTCAGTATTTTTACGTATATTAGATAATTTTTGTATCTTAGATAAAAAGAGTTGATATTTATTTTTATCAATGGTATTACTTTCCCCTAATAAATCAAGTAATGCAGGGATATAACTAGTATTGTCAATAATGAGATCTTTTTTAATAGTAGTAAGTGTTGTATCAGAATTCTTTCTCTGTTTTTGCAGTGAATCAAAAAACTCTTTTTGTTCACTACCAATATACATAGATGTTAGACCACGCTCCTTACCCACTTCTGTGAGTATGGAAGAGAGTTTTGCATTATTGGTGAGTACTGTTTTAAGTGCATGAGCCTTTTCAAAGTTCAAATATGAAGTTACAAAGAAATAACTTGAAAGTATGATGAGGAGTGTGATTGGAACAAGCCCAATCAGTTTAAGTCTATTACGTATAGTCATCGATTATTTCCTTTTATTTTGATAAAATATCAATTTGTTGTTCGAACGACAAAAAATGTGCCCAATATCGCTTAATGAAATCTTCCATCTTCGTGCTATCTTCACAAAATTGTATTTCATAGAGAGTATCGGAGAGAGCATTAATACGTAAGTTACTAGAGGCTCCCTTTAGCATATGACCAATTTGTTGTATGGTCTTTAGGTCACCTTTTTCATACGCTAACAACATTTTTTCAGTTTCTTCATGTGCTTGAACAATAAAATCATGTACAAACTCTTCAATAAGTTCTACAGGTAAAGAGAGGTCATTTGCAGCTTCTTCAAGTCTAAAGTCAAAGCGAATGGGTTTAATATCTTTAAGACTAATGCTACCAAAGCTTTTTGTATCTGTGGTCTTAGTTTCTATTTTGGGATCTTCTAAAATGAGTAGTTCATTTTCTTCAGAAGAATCATTTTTTGAAAAAGTATGCATAGTAGGGCTTTCATTGTGTGTTGTTAGTCTTGAAAGTGTAGCATAAAAAGTTTCAACAATATGTTTATTGTCTCCCGAGATATTCTGGTTTAATTTATCAATAATTCCATTGACAGAAGGAAGCTCTAATACATCAGCCAGTTGCATAAGTGTACTTGTTGCAGAGGAGAGTATAGATTGGTTGTTACTTTGAAGATCTTCTTCTAATGCAATGGCAGTGTCAATATACTCATCCAAAAATGTATTATAATCATCTACTGATATACCTATATTTTTACTGACTTCAGTTACATTAATGATAAGAGGGGTTGTGTCAAGTGTAACTTCTGCCTTCTCATCTTCTACCTGTAGGTTATCTTCATTTTTTGTAGAGGACACTAGTGAAATTTCTTCTATTGTCTCTTGAGGGGCATTTGGAATTGTTAAATCAAAAAGAACATTCTCGTCAAATGTAAGTGTGTTTGGAGTCTTAGGGTCAGTTATCGAAGGAGATGGATTATCTAAAAGAGATATCTCATCATTAGGGTATATCGGAGTTGTACTAGAAGGGGTAGAATCCTTAATTAAAATAAGATCATCTATCTCTTCGACACTGTTGAGTGGTTCTTCTATTGATACCTTTTCATAGACTACATTGTCGGGGGTGCTTTCTTCTAATAAATCCAATTTTTCATCAATAATGTGTGTTGTGTTTTTAATGGTATCTGTAGTGGCTTCAAGTAGGTGTATAAGTTGGAATTTACCTAAAATACTAGAGAGAGAAGCACTTTGTATCGCATAAGAGAGTGTTTCATAGGGTGTTGAAAAAGAAACATTTTCTTTCGTTGAATCAATAGTTATATCACCTAAAATAAGTTGCTTTGTAAGCTCATCTATATTCTCTACACGAAGCATACGCAATAGCCTATCATCTACAGCGATGACTTGGTCTTTTTGATTAATTATATAATACATACTTTCTCTTGTTCCTTTTTAATCATTTTCACTTTTTAGCATTTTAGTATAAAGAGGAATACTTTCTTCTTTTTCTATTTCGGATGCAGGTCTTCTTACGGCATTGTATCCTGTGACTACAGTCTCGGTAATAATAGGTGTGATGTGTGAATATACCCAATAAAACTTACCATCTTTACGTAAGTTTTTCACCACACCAGTCCACTCTTTACCTGAAGAAATCGTTTCCCAAAGCTCTTTAAAGACAATTCTGGGCATATCAGGGTGTCTTACCATATTATGGCTATGTGTAATTAACTCTTCTTTAGAGTACCCAGCTATTTCACAAAACTTTCTATTTGCATAAGTAATAATACCATCTAAATTGGTTGAACTTATGATTAAGCCTTTTTCAAATGTATATTCTTCATCAATAGGGGTCAATTTTTGCATAGCTGCATTTCCTTATAGTATGGTATAACTTTATAATAAGTAAGCTAAAAATAGCATGAATTAAATTTTTTACTAAAAAATATGAATTCTATTTCTTAGGATGGTACTTTAAAAAAGTTTTATAACGTTATTATAGTGAATAAATGTCAACGAAATGTCAAATGAAAATATTATTTTTTTGACTCGAGAAGTTGGGCTATTTTAGTATTTGTCACTTTTTTAAGTTCCTCAAATGAAGCTGTCTCAATGGCCTCGAAAGTTCCAAAATATTGTATGAGTTTTGCTACAGTGGCTTTGCCTATACCTCTTTTATTGAGTAGAGAGATTTGCGTATCCTCTTTGCGTTTTTTATTTTGATGATAGGTAATTGCATAGCGGTGGGCTTCGTCACGTTGTCGTTGTATCCAATGAAGTCTTTTGTCGTTAGGTTTTAGTTCAAAAAGTCCTTTTGAAGTATATAGCATATCTTTTGCAGCACCTTTGGCACGGTGGGCTTTGGCATCTAGTTTTTCTTTAGCAATGGCAATGACATCTAGGTTGACATGTACTTCTTGAAGTAGTGTGCGTGCTAAATTTAAATTGGCTTGCCCTCCATCGAGTATCCATAAGTCAGGGGCAGGGTTTTCTTTAAATTTTTCTATGCGACGAGAGAGTAGCTCTTTCATTTGCCCATACTCATCTCTCTCGTGTAGTTCGTAGCGTCTGTATGAATGTTTATCCCATTTCCCTTCATCCCAAACAACCATACCTCCTACAGTAGCAGCACCCATCATGTGAGAATTGTCGAAGGTTTCTATGCGGTAAGGTATCACAGAAAGGTCAAAAAGATCTGCTATTTTTTGTTCGATAATCGTATCATCTGTTTTTTTACGCAGTAATTCTTCACAGTTTTGAAGTGCAAGTGCTATAAGCTTGGCTTTGCTACCACGTTGTGGAGTCACTACTTCTATCTTTTTCTCAAAACGGGTACTGAGTGTTGAGGCGATTTGTGTAGCGTCTTCAAAGCTGTGTGCCGTGAGTACTTGTTTAGCAATGTTGGGTGTGTCTATGGTATAAAACTCTAAGAGGGCTTGTTTATA
>Ga0256824_10000831_pt1 | contig 12001 bp, 8 predicted proteins | sample CV67metaG_FD_191570 | JGI IMG/M metagenome (GOLD analysis project Ga0256824, IMG submission 191570) | Hydrothermal vent microbial communities from East Pacific Rise, Pacific Ocean - CV67 | ecosystem: Environmental > Aquatic > Marine > Hydrothermal vents | place: Pacific Ocean: East Pacific Rise...
CAGATGGTTCTGGTGAGCTGGAAGTAGCAACTACTAGACCAGAGACATACTTTGGAGATACTGCCATTATGGTACACCCAGATGATGCACGCTATACTGACATCGTAGGTAAAGAAGTACTGCTTCCGCTAACTGACAGAAAAATAAAAGTAATTACAGACGCTCACGTAGACATGGAAGTGGGTACAGGTGTCGTAAAAGTAACACCTGCACACGACCAAAATGACTACGCTGTAGGAAAAAGACATGACCTTGAATTCATTAAAGTATTTAATGAAAAAGGCATCTTGAACTCTTACTGTGGAGAGTTTGCAGGATTAGAGCGTCTTGAAGCACGTCCTGTCATTGTAAAAGCACTTGAAAATGCAGGGCATATTGTAAAAATAGAAGAACATGTACACCAAGTAGGTCACTGTTACCGTTGTAAGAACATTGTTGAGCCTTTCATCTCTACGCAGTGGTTCTTGAGTGAAAACATAGCTGAAAACTCTATAAAAGAGACTAAAAAGCACAACAACTTCCACCCTGCTCACTGGATAAACTCTTACACAGCATGGATGGATGAGCTTAGACCGTGGTGTATCTCTCGTCAACTTTGGTGGGGACATAGAATCCCAGTATTTACTTGTGATGACTGTGGACACACATGGGCTGATAAAGCAGATGAACCAGATAGCTGTCCAAAATGTGCGTCTAAAAAAATGACACAAGACCCTGATGTACTCGATACATGGTTCTCCTCTGCACTATGGGCAATGTCTCCTCTGGGTTGGGGGAACAATGGTAAAATGGCTGATACCTATAACGATACAGATATGGCAGATTTTTACCCTAACTCACTACTCATTACAGGTTTTGACATCATGTTCTTCTGGGTAGCACGTATGATGATGATGGGAGAGCACTTCCAAGGGAAACTTCCTTTTAAAGACATCTATATGCATGCGCTTGTACGTGATGAACATGGTGCTAAGATGTCAAAGTCTAAAGGTAATGTTATTGACCCTCTAGATATGGTAGAAGAACACTCTGCTGATATCATCAGATTTACCTTGGCTTACCTTGCAGTACAAGGACGTGACATTAAGTTGGGAGAAAAGAATCTAGAGCAATTTAGAAACTTTACAAACAAACTTTACAATGCAACGAACTACCTGCAACTCAATCATGCAACATTTAAAGACTTAAAAGACATCGAAGTAGTGACACCTCTTGGACGTTACATGGAAAGTCGTTTAGCTGAGGCTGTAGAAAAAGTAAGGGTAAGTTTAGACACTTACAACTTCTCTGATGCAGCAAAAGCACTCTACAACTTTGTATGGAACGAGTTTTGTGACTGGGGTATTGAGTATTCTAAAGCTGACAGAGAGAGTATTATAGAACTAGGTGCGATATTCAAAGAGACACTTAGAATGGTATCTCCATTTATGCCATTTATCTCTGATCACCTCTACCACAAGCTAAGTGGTACAACACTGGAGGAAGGTGAGTCACTGATGATTATGAACTTCCCTAAAGAGATACAAAGAGACGAAAAAGCAGAAAAGATGTTTGCTATCATCGAAGAGTCTATCACTGCACTCCGCCGTGCAAAAGTCATCATAGACATGGGTAACTCCAAAATAGACAAAGCCTACATCAAACTAGATGATACCACAGCCATAGATACACAAATGGCTAAACCTTTTATAGAAAAGCTTGGGAAAGTGATAGAAATTGAATTTGTAAATGCAAAAGTGCCTGACTCTATCACCGATGTATCTGACAATTTAGAAGTGTATTTACCAACAGGTGAGATAGATATGACACCTATTATCACTAAACTTACACGCCAAAAAGAAAAGCTAGAAAAAGAGATAGCAAAACTTAATGGTATGTTAAACAATGAACGTTTCGTTGCGAATGCACCTGAAGCTGTCATCACTGAGAACAAACAAGCACTTGAAGATGCGAACAATAAAATGGCAAAAGTCTCTACAGAGCTTGAAGGGTTTGGTGTATAATGCAAGAAATGATTAAATCTGCTTATGCAGCATTACTCTCAAAAGAGTACGACAAAGCATTAGAACTCTACACGGCACTAGAAGCCAAAAAAGAACCCACTTCATACTACTACTTAGGTTTCCTATACTTTAGAGGATATGGCGTAGCACAGGACACAAAAAAAGCCTTTGACTACTACTTAGAAGCAGCAACACGTGAAGTACCTCTCGCACAGTTTGAAGTAGCACTTATGCTTGAAAATGCTGAAGGATGTGAGAAGAATGAATCTGAGGCAGCATTCTGGTACGAAGAAGCAGCCAAACGTGGGAACATCGATGCCTTCAATAACTTAGGCGCTATGTTCAAAGAAGGTCGTGGTGTAGTGCAAGACTATAATAAAGCTTTTCTGCTCTTTTCTAAAGCAGCAAACGCCAACAATGCCAAAGCGCAATTTAACCTAGGTGCTCTTTATGACATGGGCTTAGGCTGTGAAGAAGACAAAGAAAAAGCCATAGAATACTGTAGAAAAGCAGCCTATCAAGGTCATGAAATGGCTAAAGGTATTATCAAACGTATGCAAAATGATGGACAGATTGTTTTTTAAAACGGCTAGTCGTTTGAGCATTACGCTGAGTTAAAGTAAAAGAACTTTGTTCTTTTGGTGTTCCATAATGATAAGCAAAATGATGGACAGATTGTTTTTTAATCATTCTTAATATAAAAACTTTTCTCTAAATGCTTCTTCCTCTAGAGGTTTAGAGAAATAATATCCTTGATAACTTAATTCTTCATCTAAACCTAAAAGTAAATCTTTCTGTTTTTTATCTTCAATCCCTTCAATGACAATATTATAATTGAACTGTCTACCAATATCTAAGATGGTAGATACAAGTAACAGCTCTTTAGGATTTGATTCTATATCTTTTACAAACTCTCTGTCTATTTTGAGCGTATGAAAAGAGAGTTTTTTTAAGTAAGAAAGGGAAGAATACCCTACACCAAAATCATCAATAGCACAACGTATGCCATATTTACGAAGTCTATTTATCACATCTTGTGTACTATCGAAATTATCGATAAGAGAACGTTCTGTAATCTCCACCATTATATCTTTTGTTTCAAGACCATAAGTTTCTAGCTTACGTAAGAACTCATCTGCAAAGTTATTCTCTATAAGTTGCTGGGCATTGACGTTAATTGAAACATAGTCTAAATGCCATAATCCATATTTTTTCCACGCTACTATATGTTGACATAATTCATCCAATACCCACCATGTTATTTTAGAAAGTAAGCCTGCTTTAATTGCCAAAGGAATAAAAGAATCGGGCGTCAATAATCCTTTTTTAGGATGATTCCATCGTATAAGGGCTTCTGCAGAATAGAGTTTTTCATCTTTTATTTTGACGATAGGTTGATAAAAAAGGTCAAACTGATTTTTATCGACGGCATATGCAAGATCATGCTGTAACCCAAAAAGTTCTTTTTGTTTTTTATCAAGATCAACATTGTAATATGAGATATTACCATTTTCATTTTTTGCATGATACATCGTAATATCTGCATGACGAATAATCTCTTCAATATTGTTATATTGTGGTTCAATGATAACAATACCAATACTCGATTTTATATGTAAATGTAAATCTTCAATAATAAACGGTTCATCAAAAATTGTCTTAATATAGCTGACATGCTTTTCGGCTTTTTCTTTAGCCTTTTTTAAATCTTCTGAAGCATACGGTACAATAATAATAAACTCATCACCACCCAAACGACTAATATAACAATCTTTCCCTAGTGAATACTTTAAGCGTTGAGAAACATTTAAAAGTACCGCATCACCAATGGTATGACCTAAAGAGTCATTAATCCCTTTAAACTGATTTAAATCTAAGTAAAAAAGCAAAGAATAATAGCTAAGATGCTTTTCATTTATAATGATATTTTTCATTTGTTGATGCAAGCCACGTCTATTGTATAAACCGGTAAGGACATCATGGTTTGCAAGATATTTTAACTCATCTTGTATATTCTTTTCTCTACTTTTGTCTTCAATAAGGACGATACTCCCTTTTGTATTATCAAATTTATCTTTATATGGGAAAATTTTTGCTTCAATCCAAAATTCTTTTCCCTTGGTAGAAATATAATTTCCAGTATACACTTGTGCCCCAGTAGTTAATGCTTTTTTAAAAGAGCTAAGTGGTTTAGTATCTGGTATATCACCTAAATTAAAACTAATCATATCTTCTCTTGCATTATCAAATAAGCTTAAAAACTTGTCGTTACAATCAAGTATATTTAACTCAGTATCGTACATAAACATACCAAGAGGTGCATGATTAAACAAATCTTCTAATAGTACTTTCTCACCCTCAAGTGTCTCAATTTTCATTTTATGTATATAGGTATTGTAAACCATTGTAATTTGACCAATAAAATATATAATAGTTAAAAAACCTAAAATATTATGAAAAGGCATGTTAATCACAAACAAGGTAATAATAAGAGGGAGTATAATAATACTTATATAGACTATAGCTAAACGCATATCTGCAGAGAGGGATGTTGTTGCACCTGCAGAGAATCCAATTAAAATGACTACAATAAACAGTTGATATATATCATCTAAATAATATATATATACTATTGAAAGTATCGATATGATAGAGGCTGTGAATATGGCACTAATAATAAATATTTTATACCATTTTTTCAGTTCATATTTGTGCATATTTTTGTTAAAACTATAACTACAATACAGCCTAAACATTAATACAACACCTAAAAATATCGACCAAAGTAATATATAATTAAAAAGTATTGGATACAGAACCAAACTCACAAATATTGTAAATAATGATGCAGTAAGTATACTAACACGAGATATAGCATACAATGAAATGACAATTTCGTCATCAATATATTGTGACTTTTTAAGTGTTTTGTTAAAATTAAATAATATATTTTTATAGTTCATATTATTATTATACACATATATCTAGAAAATCAAAGCTCATTTCCCGTTTTAATAATGTCTAAACCAAAGCGAGTTCGTAGGTTATGGATATTTTTATATAACTGTTCATCCTTACTGTCTCCATCAAAATCTAAAAGAGACAATGTTTTTAAGTTTGCAGAAGAAAAATTAGAAACATTCATACTCAGTTTGATAGCTGATTTATGGGTATGGACTATTTCCTCATACATATCTGCCAAGGTATGTTTAAAAAGTCGTTCTGAAAATACTCTATCTATCGTAAGTGTCTTTTTTACGCTCACACCATACTCATAATTTATCTTTAAATAATACGAAGTGGGATTGACCTCTATTGCCATTACCATATAGATAATATGCCTTGCCATAATCATAATGCGTCTTTTTATCTCCTCACTATCTTCAATGGCATCAAATGTTCTACTAATGCCTATAGACTTGCGTTCTGACTTAGTGTTAATACCTTCACCATCTGTACCCGTTACACGCCCATAAAGTTGCTTCCCTGGTTTTTTCCATGATAAAAAGAGAGACTTATGCCGTTTTATGTCACCTAATGTTTTAATATAATATTCTTCGAGTCTTTGTTGAAACCCTTTACCTATACCCGGAAATGCTTTTATTGGTATATCTTCTATATATGCATCAATATCATGTACTTCATATACACCATAAGGTTTAGCCGATTCAGTTGCTAGTTTGGCTATCCATTTAGCTTTAGAGATACCTATAGATACAGGGATGTCAAAATGTTCTTGTATCTTATCTTGTAACTCTTTGGCAAAAGCATACACTTCATCATCTTTTTTCCATCCACTTACATCACAAAAAAACTCATCAATACTAAACTGTTCTACTTTTGGCATATGTGCTCTCATAAATGCATGCATTTTATTTGAGAGTCTATGATAGAGTGGATAATGAGAAGGTACAACTATCATCTCAGGACAAAGTTGCAAGGCTTGCGCTATGGGCATAGCCGTTTTAACACCCTTAGCTCTTGCCTCATAAGAGGCAGTGGTGACAATGCCACGTATCTTTTTACGTCCATCTATCTCATCTATAAAATAATTCTCGAAGGTCTTTTTTTTATCAGAGTAAAATACGGGTGTTACAAAAGCACCAGTATTATCATTCATAAGCCGTATATTTGTACGTTTTTTATTAAATATCTCAAGATTAGAACGAGAACCTACACAAATAGGTATATGTTTGAGTTTAGGGTTAACAGAGCGCTCCGCAGAGGCAAAAAAACTATCTATATCTATATGGAGAAACATAAGGGGATTATAGTATAAAAAAGTATGCAACGCTAAAAAAATGGCAAATTGTCATATTTTACAAAAAACTACTTTTTAAAGAGTCTAACAAATTTATGCCATAAAGATTCATTAAAAACATTTTTTTTATAGCCATCATTGGTTTTTTTATGTGCATGTGCAGAGAGCACATGTCTATCTAGTTTCTCATTTGCTTCTTTGAGGTGCACAGGCTCAAAATGATCTATGTTAGATTTATTTGGCATCAAGTACCTTCTCTATTTCATTCATAGCATCTTCATTTTTAAGTCTAAATTTAATCTCAATACGTCTTGAAGCTTCTTTGTCTTCTACCCCATTCTTGACTATATTATCAAGATAAGCACGTCCTGAAGCAGTCATCATAGGTCTAATATTATACTTTTTTGTAAAGTCTAATGTTAGTAAGTATTCCATTACCGCTAACGCACGTTTTTGCGAGAGATTTAAGTTATAGATGTATGAACCATCACTATCCGTATGTCCTTCTATAATGATTTTATCAAGATGAGGCTTTATCTCTTTGTTTCTCACCAAGGTACCAATATAATCTTCAAATGCCTTTTTGAGTTCAACTTTTGCTTCTGGTTTTAAAGTCGCTTCTCCACTTCCAAATAAAATATTTGATGCCAGTCTTAATGATCCTGTCTTTTTATCGATATCAATATTATTACCTAGTGCCTCTTTAAGTGCAGCTACCACTTTCAGTTTAATACCTGTAAGTGATTTAATCTTCGCTTTTTGTGCTTGAAGATTTGAAAGAAGTTCATCATATTTTGTTTTCTTCTCATCCATTGCATTGAGTACCGCTAAAAGTTTTTCATCTTTAAGTTGTACTGCATCCTTAGCATCAGTCAACTGATTTGAAAGAACAACTACTTTACCTTCATAGTCTTTCAGTGTTTTTTTCTCTTTTGCTAATTGTTCTTTGGTTTTTTTCAAATCATTTTTATTTTCAGAAAGTATATTTTGAACAATTACTATTTTATTACTAAGTTGAGACTCATGATTTTGTGATTCTATCAGCATTTTGTTGAGTTTTTCTATCTCATCCATTCTAAGTTTTAAAAGACGTTCATTTTTACCAATGGTGTCATCTTTTACTTTTAATTTACGGTCATCTTCTGAGAGTTGAGAATCTTTTAATGCTAAAAGTTCTTTATTTTTAGAAAGGTAGCCATCTTTCTCACCAATAAGCGCTTTACTTTTAGCCAAAGTATCACGTACTTCTTCCAGTCTACTTTCTTTCTCTTTTAAAGATTTTGAAATAGCACTTAACCTATCTTCCTTATCATGTAAGTCAGATTTTAAAATAATAGATTTAGAGACTATCGCCCCAATCAATAAAATAAAAACAAAAAGTAACCCTGCCATCAAATCTGCATATGAAATCCAAAAGTTACTTTCTTCGTTTGCGTTCTCTTTTCTAAACATCTCGTTTACTTCTCTTGTTGTTTAAGTGTAGCCATATTTTTCAAAATCAACTGATTTTGTTCAGAAACAATGCGTGCAAAAGTTGCAAGTTTTTCAACCGCCTGCCCTAATTCAACATCTATTTTCTCAAAGGTATGATCAACCGAACCATCAAAACGATCCATCGATTTTTGAAGACTTTTCGCATTTTGATTAAATCCTGCGATATTTTTTTCCATAGTATCTACAGAATGTGCTGTCTCACTTCTTGCATGAAGGTTTTCAAGAGTATCACGCAACTCAGAAGATGCTTCTTGCATATGTACGGTGAGTTTTGTAAAACTGTTTGTTGTATCATTAATGATTGTTGTGAAATTTTTAAGATACTGATCATTCAACTCTTTAATGAACTCCATGTTAAACGTCTCTTTAAGCGTCTGAACTATCTGCTGATCTTTAAGCTCTGACTGCATATGTTCATGTTTAATGAGTTCAGATTTCTTCCATACACGTTTACCATAAAGCTTTTCAAGATCATAGATTTGTTTATCCACTTTGGCTATACCTCTTTTTTCAAAGTATGTCCAAATAAGAGAAAGCATAATACCGTAGATAGAAGCGTAAAATGCTGTTCCTATACCAGAGAGAAGTACCGATATTTCACGGTCAAGTGAACCCAAGTCTTTTACCGTAAAGTCAGGCATAGAAAGAGCAATAGCAATAAAGGTACCCAAAATACCAAGCATAGGGAACACCGAAGGTGCAACACGAGCAAAATTATCATTACGAATATCCTGATAATATTCACCAATGAAATCTTTTACATGTAAAGTAGACTTAGTCATACCCATAATCGTTAAAGCATTTGAACGAAGTGCTGATTGTAAGTCTTCTTCCATTCTAAAGAAAGAGCTTTTCATATGACATACGGCATAGTTTGCATTGTGTTTTACAAATGATGCAAACACAACAAAAATAAAAGCCACAATACCTAGTGTATGAAGCTCAACATTAAGTGAAAAAACACCTACATACGCGAGTACTAGCCCCAATAAAAATAAAAAGGGGATAAGCAGTATTGCTATAGAGTGTGAAGTACAAGAGATACTATTTTGTTTGTCAAATTGTTGCATATAAATTTCCTATATTTATTAATTAAGTTATTATATCTGAAATCTTTAAATGATACTATATAGCGCTATGCTCTTACAAGATGATATATTTATAATCACTCATTTGCTCATTAATTAATATAATTAGGCTATCATACATGTATGAAAAAAATTCTATTTATTTTATTTCCTTTCTTCCTCTTTGCAAACACTCCAGATCAAGCATTACTTCATTATCAGAAAAAGTATACCTTTTGTCATGGTCACACAAATTACCAAATTGCCCAATGTTTACTCAATGGTACACTCAATTATAATTTATTACGTGGAGATAAGCCTAGATACAAACAGCTAGATAAAAATGCTTTATTTACTGCAGAATCAGAAGGGAATATATATCCCTATGTTATGAGCCTACTCCCACAGACACAAAGGTATACTAGACTTCTAGACTATATTGATTACCTTATGTCGATTAGAGATATTTATCGAACACCCAAATTTTTAGGAAATGATGCCGAAGATATCATAAGTATCAAAAAGGTTTTCAATCTACTTCTTGGGACAGAACTAATAGAAGATACCGTCTATACTGATGCTTTTGAAGCTGCATTATTAGAATATCAAAGAAGACATGGTCTTACAGTAGATGGAGATATAGGACCACAAACCAAAAGAACATTAAAAACACCTCTGCATAAAATCATACAAAAAGTAAAAAAGAATTTGGAAATAGAAAGAATATCTCTCAGCAAAGGTCCTAACTACGTTTTAGTGAATATCCCTGAATTTAAAATGCACTATTATGAAAATTTTGAACCTATTTTAAACATGAAGGTTGTTGTTGGAAAAAAGAAACAAAGAACGCCTGTGTTTAGTAGAAAAATGAAATACATCGTTAAGAACCCGAGATGGAATGTGCCAGATAATATCTATAACAAAGAGTACGCCCACAAGTCTGAAGAGAATTTACGTAAATTAGGATTAGTCTACAACGAAAACGGTAAACTTTATCAACCTTCGGGGAGAAGAAATGCCTTAGGCGTAGTTAAGTTTCTATTTCCTAATAAATACAATGTTTATATGCATGATACACCCTCTAAACACCTCTTCCAAAGAACAGTAAGAGCCTATTCACATGGATGTATTCGATTAGAGAAACCACTAGAATTACTCAATCTCTTAGGCTATGATTATACTAACCATAAAAATAAATGGATTACCCTAGAAAATAGAATACCCGTCTATGTAGAGTATCATACGGTATGGGTAGATGATGAAGGTATCGTCCAATTTAGACCAGATATTTATGGTTATGAAAAAAAGCTCTTTAGATAGCGTCTAAGACAACCACTTCTCCAAAAGGCACTTCTTTACTTTCTGGCATCACCCAAAGTACATCATAAGAGACTTCTTCTTGTGGGTAAGTACCTTCACCATCCGTAAAGTATATGAGTAGTGTCGGGTAGTCTATATGTCTATCAACATACTCAAAGACAGGACGGAAATCTGTCCCTCCTCCTCCAGATATTTCATAGACTAAAGGTTCACCTGGTAAAAATGTTTTAAAAGATTGTATTTTTGCATCTGCTGTGATAAGGTCTATCTCATAGTTAGGGTACTGCTGCATCATGGAGCTTACTTCTCCTAAAAAAGTAGAAAGTAACGCCTCATCTACAGAACCAGAGGTATCAATAGCCACTATGATACGTAACAAATCAGAACTCATACTAGGTAAGTATATACCTCTATAGAGAAACTTCATATTAGGTGGGGTAAATGTATAGGAAGTCTTTGCATGAGAAGCGATGTAACCATACAAAAACTCACGCCAGTCTACTTTATGGGAGAAGTATTCAGGAACAACCATATCTAAGTCTTTTGGTAAATTCCCCTGACGTTTCAGCTTTTGAAATATCTGTTCCAAACGCTCTTTCATCTCTTCTTGTTCTTCTTTATTTTCAGGTGTATTTGCCTCTTCTTTATCATCAGCATTTTGTTCTTCTTCTGTCTCTTCGGCATTCACATCAGGAGTATGCTCTTTTTGCATATGAAGATTCTCTACACCTGTCTCATCAGAGTCTTTTATCTGTTCTGTTTCTTGCTCCATACTATGGTCTGAGTTGTCCATCATCTCAGCGCGAAGCATCTCATAGACCTCTTCAACATACATGCCATCAAACTTTTCTTCAAAGTAAGCATACTCAGGCAAATGCATACCGTTTTTAACAAGCATAGCATTGACCACATAGTCTGTGGCCGTTTGCCAAAGCCACTTTGTACGGTCATTTACGCGTTCATGGTGTTTCAGAACAGAATGCATCGCTCCATTTGCCATCACAAACTCTACCTCTTCCAAGCTAATCTTATCAAGATACTCAGAGTTATAACGCATCTTCACGCCATCAGAAGTAAAGGTTAAAATGTCATTATTTTTTTCTAAGGTAAGAGAAGAAGCCACCGTGCCAAAGTACGGATGCTCTAACATCAGTTTGGCTTTTGCTTTGGTGATTTTATCTTGGTAGGTCATAAATTAGCAGATAATCCCACCACCAAGTAGTTTGTCTTCCTCATAAAATGCAGCGACCTGACCTTTAGCAAGACCAAAAACTGGCTCTTTGAGTGTCACTTTTGCTCTACCCTCATTAATGATGACATGACAAGGTACAGCAGTGGTTCTATAACGTACTTTTACCATACAGTCAAACTCTGTAAGTTCTTTAAAGAGATTGATTTGTTTGACTTCAAAGGCATTCTCTTCAAGCTTCTCCTTTGTTCCTACGACTATCTGATTGGTCTCTGGTTTTATTTCTAATACAAAGTGAGGGTCATGCGCTCCATCTACGGTAAAACCTCTACGCTTTCCTATGGTGTAGTGCATATACCCTTTATGGGTACCTACTACATTACCTTCTCTATCAATTGTTTCACCGGGTACATTAATATCCATGTGCTTTGCTAGTACTTCATCGTAAGTGTTTTCAACAAAACATATCTCAGAACTTTCTGCTTGTGTTGCAAAGTCTTTGAGTACTTCTATGTTTGCAGCATACGCTTTGACATCTGGTTTTACCCATGTACCGAGAGGAAAGATGAGTCGAGGAAGTACCTCTTTTTTTACTTCACAAAGAAAATAACTCTGATCTTTATTTGCATCTTCTGCCGCATAGATGAATTCACCATCACACTTAATG
>Ga0256824_10000832_pt1 | contig 11997 bp, 10 predicted proteins | sample CV67metaG_FD_191570 | JGI IMG/M metagenome (GOLD analysis project Ga0256824, IMG submission 191570) | Hydrothermal vent microbial communities from East Pacific Rise, Pacific Ocean - CV67 | ecosystem: Environmental > Aquatic > Marine > Hydrothermal vents | place: Pacific Ocean: East Pacific Rise...
TATTAATAGCATCTGCATTAAATACTGAAAAGAAACCAAATAAATGATTTGCATTGTAAATTGGTACTCCATCTAAAAGAATTAAGTTTTGATCCGGTCCTCCTCCTCTCACATAAATACCGCTAGACCCTTCATTTCCAGATTGGATACCGGGTAATAATTGAGCTGTTTTAATAATATCTACTTCTCCTAAAAGTACAGGTAATGATTTGACTTTATTCATGTCTAAAGTCATAGTACCAACTTCTGTATTTTCTAACTGTTTTTGTTCAGCTGTTACTGTTACTTCTTGAAGTGTACTTCCTTCTTTAAGATTAATGTTTAGGGAAATATTTTTATCTAAGTTTATTCCTTTTTTAACAACATCAAAACCAATAAAACTGTATAACACTTCATGTTCTCCTTTAGGAATTGTTAAACTATAAAAACCATATACATTAGTTATTGCCCCTGTTTTTAATGCATTAATGTAGATACGAGCTCCTATAAGGGATTCACCAGTTTCTAAATTTTTAACATAACCACTAATGGTTAACTTTTGTTGCGCTATACTTTTGGGTGAGTATAGGAATATGAATCCAAATGTTAATATCAATAGTAACTGTTTCATGTTCTTTTGTTTAGTTCAAATTATTAATATAATGTTCAAGTGTACAAAGATAAAAAAAATACACATATTCCACAGTGTTATTTATTACAAACTAATTCATGTTTTGTATGATGTTTAACCCTTTACACAGGTTAAACTGACTATATAAAAGCATAAAAAAACGGACTTAGAATTAACTAAATCCGTTTCAGTAAAGTTTAAATTGTTATTTACTCAATAATTAATTTGTAGTTTGCTTTTGCATTGTTTTCAATAATTTCAACAATGTATAAACCAGTTGTTAAGTTTTGAGTAGTAATGTTTAATGTTCCTTTAATTGAACCATTATAAACAACTTCTCCATTAATAGCGTAAATAGATACAGTTCCATTAACTCCTGATATAGTAACGTTGTCATTTGCAGGGTTAGGGAAAATGTTAGCGTTAATTACGTTTTCTTCAACACTTAAAAATTCAACAACATCACTTTCCATTCTTGGTAAAATTTTTCTTTCACCATAAGAATATTGGCTAATACCAGTTACTGAGTAACGTGTTCCTACTACTTGAGCACCATAGTTATACATTTCATCATCTACTAATAAAGAATCTGATGAAAGTGTAACATCTGTATTGATTGTCCATAATCCAAAAGGAGCACTAGCAATAGTACATTCAACATCTACAGCTTGAACTAAAACACCTTCATAATCTTCCATTCCTTTAATGTCAGCAGTTGGTAATACAGTAGCTGTAGGGATAACTAAGGGAGCAGAGTTTAGAGTATAACTTGCTATTGTTTCAATTTGAGTTAGGTTGAAAAATTCATTAACTTGACCTTGAACAGTAACTGAATCACCCATTGATGGAGTATTAGTAGCATCTTCAATGAAAAGTCCTGACCAAGCACCGTTACCATCTTGTATCCAATAACCACCAGTTTTAGTAGCTGTTACAACACCTGAAGTTTCAATAAAATTTCCAACTTCAGGAGAATCACCAGATACTGTAGTTTGAATTTCAGAAATTGTTTTTGCAGTATATGATACAGATATAGAGGATACGCTAACACTATCAATTAACATTCCTACGCCTCCGTTATCATCAGTACTTTTTACCGACAATATAAATTCAACTGAAGTACATCCAGAAGCAATAGTGACTGTTTGTGAAACTGTAGTTAAACTACCAGCAGATGCTGTAGCTAAATCAACATAACTATTATATCCTGTCCAAGCATCATTAGTTAAATCATAATAACTAGTTCTAATTTCTCCTTGCATTCCAGTACAGAACACTTTGATTTCATATGTCTCCCCAGCGATTACTGTTATAGCTTGAGTTGTTAATCTTTTATGATTAGCTGTTGAGTTAAGCAATGAAGCCATGCTAGTACCATACGTTGCCCCTACTGATATTTCAGTAACACTAGCTGGTGAAATTGAAGACTTAGTCCCCATCCAATCAGTTGGGTTGCCTGCTGCGTCCCAAGTACTTAAGTTACTTGTGAACACTTGTCCAAAAGCTGCACTACCAATTGTGATAGCTGTTAAAAGTGTAAAAATTCTTTTCATAATCTTTGTTTTATTTGTTTAAAGTTCTGCCTTCTTTTTTAAGCAGTGTTATTACTGTTTTTATCCTATTATGATGATGTCGTCTAATTCCCAAGTACTTCCTGCTGACGGTGTTCCTACATATTTAAACCCAATGGATACATTTTGACCTGAAAACTGGCTAAAATCAATATCTCCGGTGTTAGAAAATCCCCAAGCTGATGTATTAGGATCCCATGTTACAGAAGATGTAATATCAATCCAAGTGGCGTCATTTGGATTACCATAGCCAATAAAATCAGTAGAAACTAATAACCTTAAGGCTGGTCCTGAGTAATTTACATCATTTTCAAAGCTCATTTTAGGTGATGAACCACTCTCAAATTTTATTAAGGGGGAAATAAACCAGTTCTCACATTCATTATTAGCAGATCCATCCCAGTTTTGAATTTTTAAATATGGGGAAGTTGCTCCACCTAAATCACTTGTTTCCCATTGAACAGAAGTGCCAATAACAGCAGCTGTAGTCCATCCCCCAGAAGATATTTCGTCATCATTAAAGTTTTTTATTAAGGTTGCACCAGCTGATAAGGAAATACCTTCACATCTATCTTCAGTCATATTCACTTCATTAAATCATCATTATATCTACTTACAATTACAGTAATATCACCGTTATGTGTAGGAATAGTATCATTTGCAAAATTGGCATAACCACTAGTACGAACAAGAATAGCGTTTCCATCACAATCTATTAGGTTAAGGTTTTTTGATTGTTGTGCAGGACCATCAGCATATGTTCCATTTAGGTCACCAGCTGAGAATTGTACGTTGTTTAATTTTACTAATTTCGATCCATGTTCCCATTGATACGAAACATCACCAGGTTCAGTCGCTAAAGTTGTTAAAAAAGAAGCTTTTAAACCTGAAATAGTTGAAGTTTGAGGTGTTAAAGGTGCATTTGATTTTTGAATAGCGATATTTTTATCGAAATCGACTTGGTTTAATTGCATAACGCCTGAAAACTTACTTAAAAGTGTTCCTTTCAAGTTAATTCTAATATAGTCACCAACAAATAAATCTCCGCTTGATTCTAAACGCATATTAATTGCAGAATTACCATCTTGAATAAAAAGATTTTTATACACATTACCATCAACTTCATCCATAGTAACTGTAGCATAAACAGAAACATCTTTATCAAATACAATATCTTCACCTTGGTACAAGGCTAAAAGTGTATCTAAAGTAATAATTTGATTGTCTTCTAATGCAGTAATTGGCGGATGATCAATTTCTTTTTCACAAGAAAAAATGGCCAAACTTAGACTAAATATTAATATTATTTTTTTCATCTGATTTAATTTTTTATCCTTTAATTTTAATATCATCAATTTCCCAAGTACTTCCATCATTAGTTGTTCCTGTATATTTAAAAGCAAAATGAACATTTGAACCTATATAAGAAGTTAAATCAATTTCACCTGAATTTGCCCAAACCCACGTTCCAGGCGCTAAATTGAATACTACATTTGTCCATGTACCTTGTTGAGTCGGATTAGAAACACCGTCATAATCATTTGATATTAATAATTGAAGAACTGGGCCTGTATAATTGTAGGCATTATTGAATGATAATATCGGAGATGTTATAGAAGATAAATCTAAAGTAGGTGAAATTAACCAATTCTCAGTGTCGTATTTAATACCGTCTACGTAATTTGAGATTTTAGCATAATCTGTTGCTGCTCCACCTGAACTACTTGCTTCCCATATGGCTTCCGTTCCATAAACATGATGCTCCATCCAATCTTCAGACTCAATTTCGCCATCATCAAAGTTTTTTAAAAATTGAATACCAGGGAATCTAGCTCCAGTCATATTTATTTCAGCAAAAGATCTAGCCAATAGTTGAACACTATTTCCAAAAACACCTACAATACAAACTAAATCACCACTACCTTGAGCTATTAATTCATTTGCGAAATTAGCGTAACCACTATTTCTGATTAAAGCAGTGTTACCAGCTTCATCTTCAATAATAAAGTCATAACTTTCTTGATTCACACCATCAGCGTAAGTTCTGTTTAATTGAGGAGCAATAAATTGAATGTTTTCAATTTTAACTAATCTTGATTGTAAATTAGTATTTAATTGATCCAATGTTAAAACTAATGGTTCAAAATTTACGTTTACTTCTTGCTTTACAATATTTTTATCAATATCAACGGAATCTAATTGCATAACACCATTGTATTGGTTTAAAACAGTTCCTTTCAAATCAATTCTAATTGAATCTCCAACGTATAAACCTCCACCAGATAATAATCTTAAGTTAAGTGCTTTTGTGCCGTCAGCTAAATAAACTGATTTGTAAATGTTACCATCCGTTTCATCCATTGTTACAGTGGCATACATAGACATGTTTTTAGTGAATTTAATAGGATAACCATTAAATAAACTTAATAATGAATCCATTGTAATTGTTTGACCTTTTTCAGAGAAAATTACAGTTGGTTCTTCATATGTTTTTTGACATGAAATAACCGTTGAAACGGTTACTAATGCTAGTAAGATTTTTTTTAACATTTTGTATTTCTTTTTTTATTTCTTAAAAACTGAATTTAATATTTGCAAAGTAATTTGCTCCATACATATACCCCAATTTGGCAGGGAATTTAGATATGTTTTGAACATCATATCGTAAGTTTTCATAACCGCCAGTGATGTAGTTTTGATTATTAGTTAAGTTGCTGACATTAACACTAATATTTAAATAATACTTAGAGAATTTGAAAGATTTACCTGCGAATAAACTTACAGAATAACCATTGTCTAATTTTGTTTGATCTAAAATTTCACTAACCTGAGGGTCTGTAGAAACATAATTAGCTATTGCTTCTTCAGTTCTTCTGTCTGGATTTGGATCTAAATAAATGTCTCCATAATAATTAAAATTGGCACCTGCAAACCAATATTTTTTACTTCTATATTTTAATCCAACTGAAAATGCGGATTGAGGCATTCCTCCAACTCTATAATTTTTTAAATAAATTGTTTTATTCTCATCTAATTGTTCGGCTGAATTATCAACATAAACATTTGCAGTTGGACGTGATGTGTATAAAGATTGACTATAAGCTAAAGCTCCATTTGCAGATAAACCGCCAATTATTTTTCCTTCTACACCAACTTCAATTCCATGATGTAAATAATCAACACCTTTCATTGAGTAGTTAACAAATGAATTATATTCATCATGATAAAAACTTCTTGACCAGTTTACATCTTTACGTTCTGTATAATAATAAGTAGCTCTTAATTTTAAATTTGGATATTTTAATAAATATGATGCATCAGCTGAGTAAACTAATTCGTTTTGCAAATCATCAACTAAAAAGTCTCTTGTTCTTGGAGAGATAAATGCATTTCTAGAAAAAGGCGCCTGTGTTTTAATTAAACCGTTTATAGTAATAAATTGACGTCCATTAATTTTGTAAGTCAAACCAGCTTTAGCACCTGGGTTAGAAAAGGCTGCTTTTTTAGAATCTCCTTTTGAATTATCAGGGAATTTACCATTTTGATTAACACCTTCTCTGTAAAAATTATTTCCTGCAAATTCTATTGCCCAATAAAAATCAATTTTGTCATATTCATAATTCATTTGAGCAAATAACACCGCTTTTGAATTGTGAATATAATAATCATGTCCAATTTTATCACCAACTTTAGCTAACTTATTTGGTGTGTCAATATTATTTTGAGATATTTCAGGATCTGCTCCAACTTGAGATGCAAATTTATCAATGTCTAACCAAAAATCACCACCTAATAAATCATGAATTGTAGTGTATGAATGATTTCTTTGATATTGCATTGTTAAACCTAATGCTAAAACAGTGTGGTCATCAATTTCACTTGTATAGTTTGAAGAAAAACCATAAGATAATAAATTGTTCCATCTGTTTTCAATGATGTATTTCGATCTTAATCCTGTTATATTATTTCCTGTTACACCATCAGCGTCTTTTTGGAAATACATATTGTTTTTATTTGTATAATATAAATCATCCCATTTTACTTGACCAAATTCTTCATCATTTAACCATTTATCTCTTAAAATATTTCCATTTGTAGAATCATGTCTTGCATAATAGTAGGATGGTAAATTTTTATAATAGTCAGGTCTTGGGTCTTTAGCATCCGACCAATTTAAAGACGTTTGACCGTATTTACCGAAACTTGTTGATAGTGTTGTTTTTAGTTTAGATTTTGAATCAATATCCCATTCATGGTTTAAATTAATAATAGGCATGTGTGAAATAGTTTGTCTTGAATTTCGTTTAATTCTATCTCCATTTTCTAAAGTTTGATATCCCCAATATGAATTATAATAATGGTTTCCAGAAAGTTCATAAGTTTCTTGAGTTGAAATACCATTTTTACCCCTTGTAGACGGAGCGCCTAAAATTGATAAACTTAAGTTATGGTATTTGTTGATTTGTTTTTCTGCTGCTAAATAATAACCCATTGCTTCATAAAAAGTACCATCAACATAACCTTCTTCAGAATACCTCATTGATAGGGAACCTGCAAAAGCCCATCCGTTTTTCATCATTCCTGTTGCTTTAGTAAACATTAATCTATGTCTATACGCTCTGTTAGTTGATGAGTAAGCTAAATGATTACCTTTTCTTATTCCAGTTGGTTTTGCATTAATGTTAGCATAACCACCTAAACCACCAAAATGGTAAGGGTTTGAAGTTAACCATGTTTTTCCTTCAGCATTACGGGTTACATCATTTAATCCACCCCACTTATACCAAGTACCACGACCAGACTCCAAGTCATTCATAGGCATACCATTAATCATAATAATATTCTGATCAGAATTGTAACCTCTTATTCTAAACCTTGCTACACCGAAATTGTAAGCTGCAGCTGCAGAAAATACATCTTTTGAAGATTGTAACAAGCTAGAGGTAGATTGACCGCTACCAGTACCATTGTCTAGTTCATCCAATGTTGTGGTGAATGTTGGTATGTTTTGATTAACATTCAATGTATCATCAGATGCTGAGGTTTCTGTAGTTTGTGAAAACCCTAAGAAACTTAAGGTACTTACAAAACAAGTAAGGGTAATTTGTTTAATCATAATTGGTATTCTAAATCGAAAATTTGTTATGCGTAAATAACATATATTGTGCAAAATTAATAAATAAAAGACTTAAATAACAAGTTTATAAGTAATTGTTGAAAACTTAACAAATTGTTAATAATACTATAAGCATAGTTTGGTCTATTATTTGAATATAATCTATAGATTTGAAAACTTAAATGCAAAACAAAATATGTTTAAAATAAATTATTTAAAAATTCTAATGCTAAGCGTTGTTGTATTAGTCTCTACTAGTAGCCTTTTAGCTCAAGATAAACAATATCAAGTTAGTTGTGTTGGCTTTTATAATGTTGAAAATTTATTTGATATTTATGATGATCCAACAATTAGAGATGAAGAATATACACCAGAAGGTCGAAATAATTGGGATCAAAAAAAATATGATGAAAAGTTAAAGAATTTATCTAAAGTTATAGCGGATATGGGAACTGATGTGTCTCCTGATGGTTGTGTTATATTAGGTGTATGTGAAGTTGAGAATAAAAAAGTCTTAACAGATTTAGTGGCAACAGAAAAATTAAAGGATCGAAATTACAAAATTGTCCATTTTGATTCTCCTGACAAAAGAGGGATTGACGTAGGTTTGTTATATCAAGAGAAGTATTTTAAAGTAACAAACTCGGCGTCTTATGAAGTGAAATTTTCAAATGGGTCAAATTACCCTACCAGAGACCAGTTAGTAGTGACTGGAATTTTAAATGGGGAAGAAGTAAGTGTTTTAGTTGCCCATTGGCCTTCTCGTAGAGGTGGTTCTTCTGCATCAGAACCAAATAGAATTGATGCTGCTAGAGTAGGTAGGCATATTGTAGATTCATTATATGCGATTAATCCAAACGCTAAAATATTATATATGGGAGATTTAAATGATGACCCAGTAAATAAAAGTGTTAAAGATGTTATGAATGCAAAAGGTAAAGTGTCAAAAGTGAAAACAAAAATGTTTTTTAACCCAATGTGGGCTCCTTTTAAACAAGGAAACGGTACATTAGCTTATAATGATGCTTGGAATTTATTTGACCAAATTTTAGTAAGTAAAGGGTTTTTAAATGATAAAGACTACTCTTCTCTTTCTTATTACAAAATGTCAGTATACCGTAAGCCATTCTTATTTCAACATGGAGGACGTTATGATGGTTATCCATATAGAACTAGAGCAGGTGGTAAGTACTTGGGTGGATATTCTGATCACTTACCTGTATTTATTACTTTAATAAAAGAAGTAAAGTAAAATGATAAAGTTTTTTAGTTGTATTGTATTATTGACTATTGTATCGGCTTGTAAACTAAAACAGGTTAATAATTATTATGCAGATAACATTTCTGTAGGTAAAACAACTTTTAAGTCAACTGATCTTGATGAGATGATTGAGCCTTATAGGCTAGAAATGGAATCAAAAATGAATAAAATAATTGGTCACTCAAATAATGAACTGATTAATTATAACCCAGAGAGTCCTTTGGGTAACTTTGTAGCAGATGTGATTTTTGAATCTGCTTTTCAATTCGGATTCAATAATGAAACGGTCTCTCTAGAAAAATGGAATACCATTTGTTTAATTAATTTTGGAGGATTAAGAGCGCCAATTAATGAAGGTGATATTTCTATAGGTAACATTTATGAATTAATGCCTTTTGATAATGAAATTGTTATTGTCAGTCTTTCTCCAAGTCAAGTGACTGAAATGCTAAATTATTTAGGTGTGAAAAATGGACAGCCAATTTCAAATGGTCAAGCGATTTTGTCAAGTAATAATAAAAAACTAATCATTGGGGGAAAAGCATATAATTTTGAAAGAAATATTAATGTAATCACTTCAGATTATCTTGCAAAGGGTGGAGATAATATGAATTTTTTTAAGTCTTCTAAAATGATTCAAACTGGAGTTTTAATGCGTGATGCTCTACTTGAGTATGTGACTTTGAAAAAAGAATTACCTGAGTTTACAGTTGAGAATAGAATTTTATTTATTAAATAATTATGGATAGAAGACGATTTTTATATAGTATAGGGAGTGGTGCAATAGCTGTAACTTCACTAAGCAATCAAAATGTGGAGCAAAATAGTTTTGGTAAATCGAGACAATTGAATAAAATTACTATTTTACATACTAACGATACACATTCGCATATAGATGCATTTCCTATAAATCACAAACGATATCCGAATAAAGGAGGTGTTAATAATCGTAAAGCCTTAGTTGATCAGATTAGAGAACAAGAACAAAATGTATTGTTACTTGATGCAGGAGATATTTTTCAAGGCACACCGTATTTTAACCTTTATGGTGGTGAGTTAGAATTGAAGTTAATGTCTTCAATCGGATATGATGCAGCAACAATAGGTAATCATGATTTTGATGGCGGTATTGATGGTTTTGTTAAAGCACTACCTAATGCTAATTTCCCCTTTTTATGTGCTAATTATGACTTTTCGGATACGGTTTTAAAAGGTAAAACCCATGAGTTTAAAATTTTCAGAAAAGGACATTTAAAAATTGGAGTTTTTGGAATAGGAGTGGAATTAGATGGTTTAGTAAGTAAAGAAATGTATAAGGATACTCAATATCAAAATCCTATAAAACAAGCTCAAAAACAAGCTGATATTTTAAAACAGGACTATAAATGTAATTTAGTTATTTGTTTGTCACATTTAGGTTATTTTGCCAAACAAAATGAAATGTGTGATACTGTTTTGGCTAAAGAAACGTCAAATATTGATTTAATTATAGGTGGTCATACTCATACATTTTTAGATAAACCAGAAATGCATAAGAATAAGGATGGTCATGCTGTATTAATCAATCAAGTTGGTTGGGCAGGGATTATGCTTGGAAGAATAGATTTTTATTTTGATAATAAAGGTAATCCAGATGTATGGGCTTCAGTTAATTTACCTACTAATATTCAAGTTGGGTAATTAATTTAACTTTTGTAAAGTTTCAATTTTTTGTTGCGTATCTTTAGTTAAATTATTTAAATCGCAATTGATTGATGGAATAGGTTTTCCAATGTTAATTTTAACCGTACCTCTATTAAATTTAGTATTAGTGTTTGTTGGCCAAACATCACTCGTTCCTTTAAGTGAAACGGGTAAAATTTCCACTTCAGATTTTACAGCTAAGCTAAATCCACCTTTTTTAAATTTCTTTATAATCTTATCTTCACTAACTGTTCCTTCAGGAAAAATTAAAACAGTTTTCCCATTTTTTATTAATAAAGCGGCTTCATCTAAACTTTTACTAGCTGCTCGGTTATTTCCTCTATTAATAAAAATCATTCCTGTAGCTTGCATATACCACCCTATGAAAGGCGTTTTTTTTAATTGATGCTTACCTATGAAGTGTAAGTTTAAAGGCAATACTCTAAATAGTGTAGGAATATCTAAATAGGATAAATGATTACAAGCAACAATGTAAGTTTTGCCTGCTTCAATGTTCTCTAATCCAGTAATTTCAGTTTTCGTTTTAGCTAGCCATAAAATAACTGGAGACCAAACAGTCCGTGCCATTATTAAAGGGGTTTTTCTGCTAAATGTAAGAACTAAAACAATTAATGATGTGGAAATACACAACATTGACCAGATAACCATTAAAGTTATTCTCATGCTACGCTAGACTTTTCTTTTTCTAAACTTTTAAGCATTAACTCTTTTGCTTCCATCACATTTCTAGAATCTTTAATGTGTTTAGGAACGCCTTTTAAGTCCCAAACAATATGAAACCAAGATAAGATTTTTAAGATATAAAAAGTAATGTCAATTTCCCACCAATAAAAACCTTGCTTTACCGAATTCATGTAGTAATGATGGTTATTGTGCCAACCTTCTCCTAAAGTAATTAAAGCCAATAATAAATGATTTCTTGATTCATCATTACTTTCATATCTTTTTTTACCAAACATATGCATTAATGAATTAATAGAAAAAGTACCATGGAATAAAATGACAGTACTTAAAAAGAAACCGATAATTAAAGTAGATACACCATTAGAGAAAATTGAAGACATTGAAATTACTTCTGTGTCAGGTGTATTCAAATAGCCACCAAAAATATAAACGCCAATCATTAAAAATAATGGTGGTACTAAATGATATTTATTTAACCAAATTAATTCTGGGAATTTAGCATAATCTTTAATCAAGTTAAATTTAGTTTCCTTATAATCTGGTCCTAAAATCCAACCTACATGAGAATAGAGAAACCCATAAATCTTTTTTGAATGAGGATCTTTTGGTGTATCACTATATTTGTGATGAACCCTGTGATTAGCTGCCCAATGTAATACTCCTTTTTGTACAGAAGATTGAGCACCTGCAGCCATAAAAAATTGAAATGCTCTTGATGTTTTATAGGTAGCATGACTAAAAAGTCTATGATAAGCACCTGTAACAAAAAACATTCGTATAAAGTATAATGAAATACATATCATCCAATCCGAAAATGTAACGTGTACATTTGGTAAAAAAGCTAATAGTGGTGCCAAATGCATAAGAATAAATCCTTTTTGTCCCCAGTAATTAATCTTACCTCTTTCTTGCTTTTCCATGTTTGCTACTTTTGACATACCATATAGTTTTTTACAAAGATAAACTAAGTTGTTAAAACTTTAACAAGTATTATGTGTAAATAGTATGACTTAAGTGAGGTGGGTTGTGGTGCTGAATGTAATTATATGTT
>Ga0256824_10000833_pt1 | contig 11981 bp, 9 predicted proteins | sample CV67metaG_FD_191570 | JGI IMG/M metagenome (GOLD analysis project Ga0256824, IMG submission 191570) | Hydrothermal vent microbial communities from East Pacific Rise, Pacific Ocean - CV67 | ecosystem: Environmental > Aquatic > Marine > Hydrothermal vents | place: Pacific Ocean: East Pacific Rise...
TCAATTGCTCCTACTCAATATAGTGCTGCAAAATCATTAGGAATGACAAAATTTCAAACTTACAGATATATTATTTTACCTCAAATGTTTAGAAAAATTTATCATCCTATGACAAATCAATTTGTATGGTCTATTTTGATGAGTTCGCTTGGTATTTTAGTTGGTATGAGTGAATTATCAGGGGAAACACAAAGGCTTCAATCTTTATCTTTTAGAACATTAGAATTCTTTATGGTAGCAGCAGTGATGTATTATATACTTACCAAGTTTGTGTTACTGTGTGCTGATTTAATATCAAAAAGAATTTTCAAAGGAGATATATAATGGGCTTTTCATTATTTACTCCACTTTCTTGGAATGATACAGGATTTATATTAACAGGTATTTTAAATACAGTTTATATATCAGTTGTTGCAATTGTAATAGGTACTATTTTAGGTGTGATTGTAGGATTTTTTAGAGCTGAATCAAATAAATATATAAATATGTTAATAGGTTCTGTTCTAGATGTGTTAAGAAGTGTTCCTCTTATTATTCAGCTAATATTATTTACTACTTATATTGGTGCTATGGGGTATCCACTTGATCCATTTATTGCTGGTTCTATTATATTATCATTATATACTATGGCATTCATGAGTGAAGTGTTTCGTGCTGGGTTTAATAGTGTACAACCTTCTATGATAACAGCAGCTAGAAGTTTAGGAATGACATATTGGCAAACAGTAAGATATGTAAGACTACCAATAGGATTAAGAGCAGTATTCCCATCATGGTTAGGAGTTGCACTTAGTGTGATAAAAGATTCAGCATTGGTATCTGTAATAGGATATATGGAATTATTAAGAACAAGTGAGCAACTAATCTCAAGAACACAACAACCTCTTGAAATATTAATAGGTGTTGGTATATTTTATTTTATAATATCTTATCCATTATCACTTTATGGAAAACATGTCGAAAGGAAAATGGCAATATGATAAAAATACAAGGTGTACATAAATCATTTGGAGATTTAGAAGTTCTAAAAGGTATAGATTTAGAAGTTAAAAAAGGTGAAGTAGTTAGTATAATTGGAGGAAGTGGTAGTGGAAAATCTACTTTACTTTATTGTATAAATGCAATTGAAAATATACAAAAAGGTAAAATTATTGTTGATGATATTGATGTTCATGCAAAAGCTACAAATCAAGATAAACTAAGACAAAAATTAGGAATGGTATTTCAGCAATGGAATTCATTTCCTCATTATACAGTGTTAGAAAATGCAGCACTAGCTCCTCAAGTAGTATTAAAAATGAGTAAAGAAGAAGCTATGGAAGTAGCAAAAAAAGAACTAATTCATGTAGGATTAGGAGATAAACTTGATCAATACCCAATGAGAATGAGTGGTGGTCAACAACAAAGACTAGCAATTGCAAGAGCATTGGCAATGAAGCCAGAATATATGCTATTTGATGAAGTTACTTCCGCACTTGATCCAGAACTTGTAGGTGAAGTACTAGATACTCTAAGACTACTAAGAGATGATGGTATGACTATGATAACTGTAACACATGAGATTGCATTTGCAAGAGAAGTATCAGATAAAGTTGCATTCTTTCATCAAGGTGTTATTGAAGAATTAGGAACTCCAGAGCAAGTTATCGAAAATCCTCAAAAAGAGAGAACTCAACAATTTCTTAGCAAAGTTTTACATTAACTTATAATTAGGATTAATATGCGACATAAAAGAAAACTTCAATGCAAAATCCAAGACCTACATAAAGCCACGCCTATTTTTTAAATACTCATATAAAATATTTAAGGAATACAAATGGAAGAAATACTAATAAATAAAGCTATTCAATTAGCACAACAATGGCAGAACAAAGCATCAGAATTCGTAAGTGATTTTGATAGAGAGTTTTATATAAAAATGAATAAAATGCTAGATCATCCACAAGACAAAGCATTGTTAATAGAGCTAATGGATCAATGCTTTAGATCAAAATCAAATAATAGAATTGCAAACCAAATAATCTTTTTATTACAAAAGCATGGCATGGCTCACTTCTTTACTACTAAAGACAAAACTCTATTATGGTTTTTTACTAATTTTGGTAAGTTTTTGCCAAATCTTAGTGTACCTATGTTTATAAATCAAATAAGAGAAGATACCAAAACAGTAGTAATAAAAGGAGAAGATGAACCTTTTAATAAACACTTAATCAAAAGAAAAAGTGAGGGAACAAGGGTAAATGTAAACCTAATAGGTGAAGTAGTTTTAGGAGAGAAAGAAGCAAATGAAAGAATAGATAAATATTTAAAAGCACTCGAAAATCCCAATATTGACTATCTATCAATAAAAATATCTACAATTTTTTCACAAATAAATACATTAGATTTTGATAATACAGTTGATATATTAGTAGAAAAATTATCAAAAATTTATTCACATGCAATAAAATACAAATATACAAAAATTGATGGCACAAAAGCAAATAAATTTATCAACCTTGATATGGAGGAATACAGAGATTTAGCTATTACAGTTGAAGTATTTAAAAAAACTTTAGATAAACCAGAGTTTAAAAATTTTTATGCAGGAATAGTACTGCAAGCTTATCTTCCAGATTCATATCTTTGGCAAGAAAACTTAACAAATTGGGTGAAACAAAGAGTTCAAGATGGGGGAAGTTGTATAAAAATTAGAATCGTAAAAGGTGCTAATATGGAGATGGAAGAAACTGAAGCTAGTCAGAAGCATTGGGATATGGTAACTTATACAAACAAAAGTGATACAGATTCAAATTATAAAAGAATGGTTCAATATGGACTTAGTGAAGAAAATGCTAAATATGTACATATAGGTACAGCTTCTCATAATCTTTTTGAGTTGGCTTTTGCTTGTGTATATTCACAAGAACAAAATACAAGTCAATACCACACACTTGAAATGCTAGAAGGTATGAGTGAATCTGCTAGATTAGCTATAAAAAATATTAGTAAAGAAGTGATTTTATATGCACCAACTGCAGCAAAAGAACAGTTTACAAATGCCATTGCTTATTTGGTACGAAGACTTGATGAAAATACTGGAGATGATAATTTTATTAGATATTCTTTTGGATTAGAAGTTGGAAGTGATGACTGGAACAATCAAAAAGATTTATTTGTTAAGTCATTTGATAATTTAAAAACCTCATTTGTAGGAAGTAAAAGAATACAAAATAGACTAAACGAAAAGTGGGATGATTATTCAAATTCTTCTTTTGATACAGGTGTTTATACTAGCGAAGCTGATACTGATTTTATTTTAGAAGAAAATAAACAATGGGCAAAAGAAATAAGAAGTAAATGGAAATTTAATAAAGATACTATACATAAAATAACTCCAATAGTAATTGCAGGAAATGAAATATCGCAAGATAGAAATATCACAGAGTGTATAGACAAATCCCAATTACCAGATAATGTACTAGCAGGAAAATTTGCAAATGCTTCTAAAGAAGATTTGCAAAAAGCTGTTGAAGTAGCAAAACTAGACCCAGATGGCTGGAGATTAAAAACATATAAACAAAGACATGAAATATTAAAACAAGTAGCTATAAAAGTAAGAGAAAATAGAGATAATCTTATAGGAGTTGCTGCTGCAGAAGTTGGAAAAGTGTTTACAGATGTTGATATTGAAGTATCAGAAGGTATTGATTTTGTAGAATTTTATGCGCATAGTTCAAGATATTTTGATGATTTCGATAATTTAGAATTTTCTGGTCGTGGAGTTGGAGTAGTAGTACCTCCTTGGAATTTTCCTATTGCTATACCAATGGGCGGAATAAGTGCTACACTAGCAGCAGGAAATACTGTTATTATAAAGCCAGCTTCTGTTGCAGCTTTATGTGCTTATGAAATATGTAAATGTTTTTGGGATGCAGGTATTAGTAAAAATACTTTACAATTTGTACCTTGTCCTGGTTCACTTGCAGGAAAACATCTAATATCTAATGATGCTGTTGATTTTGTAATATTAACAGGTGGAGAAGATACAGCATATAGTATGCTAAAAACAAACCATAAATTATTTCTAACAGCAGAAACAGGTGGAAAAGATGCCACAATTGTAACCAATATGGCAGATAGAGAACAAGCAGTAAAAAATGTATGTTTAAGTGCCTTTGGAAATTCTGGACAAAAATGTAGTGCAACATCACTTCTTGTACTAGAAGATGAAGTTTATAATGACAAAGATTTTAAAAATGCTCTTATAGATACTGCAAATTCTATGAATGTAGGTTCAATTTGGGATTTTAAAAATACTATTGGAACTTTAGCAAATAAAGTATCAGGAGATTTAGAAAAAGCTATTCAAAATTTAGAAGACCAAGAACAATGGGCATTAGCTCCAAAATATTTAGAAAGTAATCCATATATTTTAAAACCATCAATAAAATGGGGAGTGATAAATGGTTCATTTTGTCATATGACAGAACTTTTTGGACCAGTTTTATCTGTGATGAAAGCTAGTAATTTAGAAGATGCTGTAAATATTGTAAATGCAACAGGATATGGATTAACAAGTGGTATTGAGTCTTTAGATGAAAGAGAGGTTGAATATTTTAAAGAAAATATAAAAGCAGGAAACTTATATATAAATAGAGGAACTACAGGCGCAATTGTTTTACGACAACCTTTTGGGGGATTAGGCAAATCAGCAATTGGAGCTGGTAGAAAAGCTGGTTTTTATAACTATATCACTCAATTTGTAAATTTTAAAGAAATTGGTCTTCCTGCTGTATCTACAAAATATACAACTGAACTTACAAAGTTTATAGATAAATGTGATTTGGAAAATAAAGAAAAAATTCAAGTAGCATTACAATCATATTTACAAAACTATGAAAATGAGTTTAGTGTAGAAAAAGATTATTGTAAAGTAAGAGGAGAAGATAACCATTTTAGGTATTTAGCAATTAAAAATGTAGTAATAAGAGTTCTAAATGATGATATAATTTTTGATATAATTTTACGAATATTAGCAAGTAAAGTATCTAAAGTAGCCTTTACAATTTCAATTGATAATAATACAGAAGTATCTACCTTCTTAGAAAAATCTAAAATATTATTTGAACAAAATGATAATATGATAACTCAAAATGACAATCAGTTTTCAAAAACTATAAAAAATTATAAACGGGTAATTTATAGTGATATTTCAAAAGTGCCTGTTGAGATTTTTACAAGTGCAAATAAAACAAGTACTTTTATAGTAAGACAACAACCATTAATAGAAGGTCGATTAGAATTATTAAACTATTTTGAAGAACAGTCTATCTCACATTCTTACCATAGATATGGAAATATTGGAGCTAGAGCTTTTTCTAAGTAAATATATAAAAGCTTAGTAAGTTATCTAAGCTTTTTTACTATACTGCTGATATAACAAACCTGCTATTATCATAACCAATCCAACAATAGTAGATAATAATATTTTTTTCCAAGTAAAAAATATATAAAAACTAAAGAAAATTAATTAAAAACTGGTCTGAAAAAACTTCTTTCATAGCTAATAATACATTGTGTTTTTTCGGCATATTTAAATGCATCTAAACACTCTTTATCTTTGAAAGAATCATTTCTGTACTTTTCATAACAAGCAAAACTAGGAAATGTAAATAAAGCTAATGCAACATTGTTTTTACCTTCAGAAGGTAAAAAATATCCATGATGTGTTCCTCCAAATTTATTTACAAGTGGAATCCACAATTTTGCATAATGTTCAAATTCATTTATTTTATTTGCATCTATTATATAGTTTAAATAGCATGTTATCATTTTGATTTTCCTTTTATTATTTTATTTCCAAATATATTTATAATCAGTCCTAGTATTATAAATATACTTGCGATTATTTTTATAAGCCCTAACTGTTCATCAAAAATTATATAAGAACCAGCTAATCCAAAAAATGGAACAAGTAGAGCCAACGGGGCTACACTTGATATTGGGTATTTTTGTAGTAGCTTATTCCAAGCCCAATATCCAAATAATGTTGTAGGATATACTATAAATAGTATTGCCAATATTGCTTTTGTATCTATAATGGTAGCGAAGTTTATAAAGACTTCGCTACCATTTGTTAAATATGATAATAAAAATAGTGGAATTATAGAAAATAAACTTGACCAAACTAAAAATGAAAACATATCTTTTGTATTTGATTTTTTTACTATTAAAGATACAATAGCCATAAATACTGAACCTATAAGAACTAATACAAAGCCTATAATACTAACACTTCCATCTGTTACTGTAGCAATTAGAGTGATACCTATTGCTGATATAACAAATCCTAAAATTTGAGTTTTATTTATACTTTCATTTAAAAGTATTACTCCTAATAATATGGCAAAGAATACACTCATTTGAATAAGTAAAGATGCAATTCCAGCTGATATTCCATAAAAAATACCAAGTGTGGTAATTCCCCAAACACCAACACCAAAAAAGAACCCATAAGATACTAAATATTTAAACTTTACATCTGGTCTTTTTATAAAAAATACCAAAGGAAATGCAACAAGAGTAAATCTAATAGCTGTTATCATAAAAGGATCTAATGTATCTAACCCTAATTTGATAAAAGAAAAGTTAATTCCCCAAATCATAGTTATGAGAATTGCTAAAAATATATCTTTTATTTGCATTGTTATCCTTTGTAAAAAAATCTTTCTTTATTTTTTGAAACTGCTCCAATTTTTTTGTAAAAATTTATGGCTTTTATATTATCGTTTGGAGTTTGCCATTGTATGTGAGAGCAATTTAGTTTATTTTTATAGTTTATAACTTCATTGAATAACTTTTTTCCAAGACCATTACTTCTATATTCTTCTAATACATATAAACAGTCCATATATAAAAAATAATCAGCATCCCAAGTTGAATATTCTTTTAGAAAACTACTATATCCTACTAATTTATTATTGTGTACTGCAACAATACAGATTAGAGAAGCATTACTAGTAAATAAGGCTTCTTTTAATTTTATTGCTTTATTTGACTTATCATAAGTACAATTCTCATATTTTGCATGTAATTCACATAATATAACTAAATCATCTACTTCATTTTCTTTAATATTTCGTATTATTATATTTGACATTTTGTATTAACATCCACAAGATATATTTTGTTCTTTACTTGGATTTGTTCCATCTGTCTTATGTCCATCTCTTATCCACCAATCAAGACCTCCTAAAAGTTCTTTTACTTTAAATCCTAATTTTGTCATATTTAAAGCTCCTTTCGTTGAAGCATTGCATCCTATACCATCACAGTAAGTTACATAAGTGATATTTTTATCAAGATGAGAAGTGCTTTTTTCATTCATAGATTTATGTGGAATATTAATTGCACTTGGAATATGTGAATATTCATATACTTCTAAACTTCTTGCATCAATTGCTACGACATTATCTTTATTGTCTAAAGCTATTTTTAAATCCCAAGAATCAATCTCATATTTTAGTTTTTCTTCATAATAATTTAATTGTTTATTCATAAGTTCCCTTTTGATTTTTAAGTATTATATCTCTATAAAAATATTTATTCTACACATATATAATTCATAAAGTTATCTATTATTAATCATTTTATTTACTTTTTATAGTTATACTACTATATGCATAAAAAACAAACAAGTTTAATTCATAGTAAAATAGCCAATGATATGATGAATTATATAAATAACCATATCAATACCGATATAAATATTGACCAAGTAGCTTATGAGTTAGGTATTAGTAAGCCTCATTTACATAAAATATTTAAAGAACAAATGGGTACAAATATTTATGAAACTATAAAATCAATTAGATTGCAAAAAGCATCAAATCTATTAATAACAAATAGAAAATCAACAATCACTCAAGTAGCATCAATATGTGGGTACTCTTCTCAAACATCTTTTATAAGAGCTTTTAAACAAAGGTTTTTACAAACTCCAAAAGTTTGGAGAAATGGTGGCTATAAAGAGTATTCAAATAATATTTTAATAAATGAACAAAATAAAAAGACTAGTAGTATAGACTTTTCATATATAAAACCAAAAATAGTAAATGTAAAAAGAAGAGTGGCATATTATATTAGGCATAAAGGGTATGATGAAGATATATATAACATATGGCTAAAAATGCAAGCTTGGACATATACAAACAATATAACAAACTTTGAACAAATAGGAATATACCATGATAATCCTATTATAACTCCTGCAAGTGATTGCCACTATGTTGCATGTATTGTACCTAAAGACAATCAAGTATTTTTAAATAATAGCTTACCTTCTTTTGATATACAAGAATGCATATGTTTAACTTTTGATATAGAAGGTAAACATAGTGATATTTTAGAGTTAATTCAATGGGTATATCATAGTTATCTGCCAAATAGTGGGTTTGAAACTATTACAATTCCTTCATATATAATATTTGATGAAAATAATTTTACAAATCAAACTAATATGTTTAAAGGAACTTATCATGTTCCAATACGATACACTTAAAAAGAAAATACAAATATAAATTTAGTTATAATTATATATAAAAACAAAGGAATACTATGCAATTTAGCGCACCATTAAAATCAAATTCAAAAAAAGTTATGCTTCTAGGAAGTGGAGAACTAGGTAAAGAAGTAATAATCGAAGCTCAAAGATTAGGTTTAGAAACTATTGCAGTAGATTCATACAATAACGCACCAGCACATCTAGTAGCAAATAGAAGCTATGTAGTAAATATGAAAGATGAAGAACAGTTATTAGAAGTAATCAGAAAAGAAAAACCAGATTATATTTTACCAGAAGTTGAAGCAATAGCTATTTCTGCATTATTTAAAGCAGAAGCAGAAGGCTTCAATGTAATACCAAATGCAGAAGCAGTAAATAAAACAATGAACAGAAGAAATATAAGAGTATTTGCATGTGAAGAATTAAAACTTCCAGCATCGAAGTATGAATTTGTAAGTACATTTGAAGGTCTTCAAAGTGCAGCATCAAATATAGGTTTTCCTTGTGTGATCAAACCTGTAATGAGTAGTTCAGGTCATGGGCAAACTATTGCAAAAAGTGCTGATGATTTACAAAACTCATGGGAAGTAGCAAAAGAAGCTAGAGGAGATGCTAGTGAACTTATAGTTGAAGAGTTTATTCACTTTGATTATGAAATTACAGTTTTAACTGTAAGAAATGAAACTGGAACAGTATTTTGTGAACCTATAGGTCATATTCAAAAAGATGGGGATTATGTATTTTCTTGGCAACCAATGAAAATGAGTGATATAGCTATACAAAGATCACAAGAAGTAGCTAAAAAGATTACTGATGGTTTAGGTGGATCTGGATTATTTGGTGTTGAGTTATTTGTAAAAGGTGATGAGGTATATTTTAGCGAAGTTAGTCCTAGACCACATGATACAGGAATGGTAACTATGATTACTCAAAGTAGCAGTGAGTTTGCACTTCATATTAGAGCAATTTTAGGTCTTCCACTTGATTTTATCACTTATGGAGCAGGAGCAAGTGCAGCATATAAAGCAACAAATGATACATTTACACCTGTTGTAGATGTGCAAGATAAAATATGGGATAAAAATACAATAGTAAGAGTATTTAGCAAACCGCAATCTCATGTAGGTAGAAGAATGGCAGTAGCTCTTACATTTGATGCAAATGATAGTGATATAGCTTTGGCAAATGCAAAAGAAAAGATCAAATTAATAAGTGATTGTTAATGAAATGGGCTTTATTAGTTGTAGTTAGTTTATTAAACCTAAATGCCTTTTATATAAGCCCAAATGATGATTATAAAATATATGAAAGTAAAAATTATTCTATAACTTATACCAAAGACAATAAATCACAAGCAGAATTTTTAAGTGCAAATATTGATAAATATTTATCAAAAAATGATAAGTTATTTTCATATAAATTTGATGAACCACTAAAAATATCTCTTGTCTCAAATAAAATGCAAATAGCAAATGCATTTTCTACACAAAGCCCTACTAATATGACAGTATTTTTTAATGGTGGAGGCTCTTATAATAATTATTTTGCAAATATATCATGGCTAAAATCTTTGATGCTACATGAACTAGCACATAATTATCAACTTAATGCAAAGAAATCAAAAATATCAAAAGTACTAAATAAAACTTTAGGGAAAAACTTTGCCCCAGTATGGGCAGGTATTCCTATGTTTACATTACCAAATGCATATTTACCTACATTTATACTTGAAGGTAATGCAGTACTCAATGAAACACTTTATGACAATGGTGGACGACTTTATAATGGTAACCACAATGCACTTAAAAATGCACTTATATTTGCAAATAAAATAAACCCATCAACACTTATAAATGAAACATTAGATTTTCCATATACAACTGCAAAGTATATAGTAGGTGGTTTTTATATGCAGTATATGGCAGAACGATTTGGAATAAAAAAAGTTAATTCATTTTTCTATGCTCAGTCAATTCATAGTATAAATCCATTTTTACTAAATCGTACTTATTATAATCATTTTGGTATAGGCTTTGAAAGCAGTATAAATGATTTTGTATCTTACACTAAAGAAAAATATAAAGACTATAATGAACTAAATGAGAAAGCAATAGCGACTTCAAAATCAAATATAGTATTTTCTAAAATTGATAATAAAATATATTTTATTACAAGTGATTTAAAAACAAAAAAAGAGTTAAATATATATGATAATGGTATTCAAAAAGAAAATACAACCTTGGATAATAGTAATATATTTAAATTAAAGAATATACTATATACAAGCTCTTCAAATCCTATAAGTGCAATTAGTTATAAATATGGATTATTTGATGATTCCCAAAGCCTATTAAAAAATACAAAAGGAAAATCAATACAAGATATAAATGGTGAAGATATAGCTTATATTGATATTAACTCTTCGTTTAATCAATCAAGATTATTTGTAAACGATAAGTATTATAGTAACACTGTATCAAATGCATTATTTGATAAAAACTCAAATATTTATTATTTCAAACAAGATGGTAAAAATAGAACTTTATACAAAAATAAAGAAGTTGTATTTACTTTTGAAGGCTATTTTACAAAACTAGTTGAAATAAAAAACAATGAAGTATATTTTATATCAAATACTAAAAATGGAAGTACTCTTTATAAATACAGTAATAATGAAATATTTGCATTAAGTAAATATGACAATATTATGGATGCAAAACTATTAGATACACATACCGCACTAGTATCAACAATAACTGCAAATAATTATAGTGTGAATAAGTTAAAATTAAATGAAGTAAAATTAAATGAAGTAAAATCAAATATAGCCGTATTTCAAAATGTAAAATTAAAAGAAGAGTTTGTATTTGAAGATAAAAATAATTTTGATATAAATTCACATTCTATATCTTACAATTCACTAAAAGAATTAAACTATGTATCTTCATACCCTAGTATGACTTCAACAGTAGATGATACAATATACACTCTTAGTAGTTCTTTTGCAGATCCTTTGTTGTTTAATCAAGTAAATACATTTTTATATAAAGATAACAATGATTCATATGCAAGTGTAAGTTATATAAACAGTAGATATGTAGTTAATTATGCATTAAATTATTATAAAATTAAAAGAGATAAAAGAGCTGTAAATTCTAGAACTTATGGTGGGCAAATAGCATTATTTTCAAACCTGTATAAAAATGCTAATCATTCGATTTCTACAGTATTAGTAAAACAATTTGATGATGATAATAAAGACGACAATCCTATTATATTTACTTTAAATCATAAATATTCAAGATATTTTGCACTTGCTAGTGACTACAATACTCTTAGTGATATAAGCTTGATTTACAAAGATAATGATGAATATAATATTCATGGTGCAAAATATAATTTTACAAAACATTTATTTAATGAATTCTACTTAAAC
>Ga0256824_10000834_pt1 | contig 11975 bp, 12 predicted proteins | sample CV67metaG_FD_191570 | JGI IMG/M metagenome (GOLD analysis project Ga0256824, IMG submission 191570) | Hydrothermal vent microbial communities from East Pacific Rise, Pacific Ocean - CV67 | ecosystem: Environmental > Aquatic > Marine > Hydrothermal vents | place: Pacific Ocean: East Pacific Rise...
CATTTTTTAATCTCGCAATTTTATACATGAATGGTCTGTGTGGTTTAGAGTCAGACCAGTTTAAAGCACACGAGCTTCACATGGAAGCAGCCACAAGAGAAGTCCCACCTGCAATGTATGAAGTTGCACTCATGCTTGAACGTGGTTTAGGCTGTATACAGAACTATGCAGAAGCCGCTTTTTGGTACGAAGAGGGAGCTAAACGTGGTCACTTAGAGTCTTTTAATAACCTCGGAGCACTCTACAAAGAGGGACACGGTGTCCCACAAAGTGATGAGAGAACTTTTATCTGTTTTTCTCGTGCAGCTGAGGGTGGACTCCCTCAAGGTCTTTATAACTTAGGACTACTCTACGACCAAGGTATTGGCTGTGAGGCAGATAATGATATGGCACTTGACTACTGTAGAAAAGCGGCCTATGCTGGGCATGAAAAAGCTAAAAATATTATCAAAGGTCTTCAAGAAGACGGAAAGATAGTCTTCTAATGTTTACAGGACTAATTAGAGAAATCGCAAATGTTAAAAGCTTAAGTGGAAGCACTCTAACCATACGGGCAAAACACAAGGCTAAACTTGGGGACTCTATTGCCATAAATGGTGCTTGTTTAACTGTTGTAAAAGTTTTAGGCGATGGTTTTGCAGTAGAACTCTCTCCAGAGAGCCAAAAACTTCTCGCAATGCAAAACTACAAAAATGAAGTGCATATAGAGCCTGCTATGATGATGGGCGATAGATTTGAAGGGCATATTGTTCAGGGCCACGTTGACGCTATTGGCGAGGTAAAGGAGATTAAAAATTCTGGGAACTCTTTTGATGTATTTATTGAAGTTGCACCAAAATTCATCCCTTACATTGTTCCCAAAGGCTCTATAACCATCGATGGAGTAAGCCTTACTGTTAATGATGTCTCTGCAACCACGTTCAGGCTGACAATCATCCCCCACACTATGAAAGAGACACTCTTTAGAACTTATAAACGTGGTTCAAAGGTTAACGTGGAGACCGATATGTTTGCACGTTATGTCTCACATATTATTGCCCATCAAGCTAAACATACTCTAACGTGGGATGAAGTAGACTCTATATCTTCACAGTTTTAAGTGCTGATGAAACATAAAGTTTTAAAAGACACCTTTGGACACAACTCCTTTAGAGAGCTCCAAGAAGAGGGTGTTGATGCCATCTTAGCGAACCGCGACTTGATGATGATTCTTCCAACTGGTGGAGGTAAATCTCTTGTTTACCAACTTCCTACTCTTATAAAAGAGGGGGTGAGTATAGTCATCTCTCCTCTTATTGCACTCATGCAAGACCAAGTTGCAGCACTCAGAGCTCAGGGTATTGCGGCAGATATGATCTCCTCAGCACAGACACAAGAAGACATTGAAGCTACACTCCATAGTCTTAAAACGGGAGAGCTTAAATTTCTCTACCTCTCTCCTGAGCGTTTAAATACTCAGTGGACCTATAATCTTCTTCAAGGTCTTAACATAAACTTTTTTGTTATCGATGAGGCACACTGTATCTCCCAATGGGGGCATGAGTTTCGAAGTGACTACCGAGCCTTAGGGAACCTAAAGTCTAACTTTCCAAACACTCCCATTACAGCATTTACAGCCACTTCAACTGCTAATGTGACTAGAGATATTGTGCGAGAGCTACACCTTCAAGAGCCTCTACTTCTTAAGGGTAAAGTCTTTCGTAAGAACATCTATATCTCAGCAGAGAGACGTATACAAAATGGGTATGCACAGCTCAAAATCTTCTTAAAACGCCACGAGAACGAGAGCGGCATAATCTATGTAAGCTCAAGAAAAAAAGCTGAAGATCTCTCCGCTCACTTGAACATGAGTGGCTACAAATCTTTGGCTTACCATGCAGGGATGCCACAGCATATACGGGAACAGAACTTCAAAGTTTTTGTCAATGACAATGTCAACATTATGGTAGCTACCATCGCCTTTGGCATGGGAATCGACAAGAGCGATATCCGTTTTGTAGCCCATATGTCTCTGCCAAAAACACAAGAGAACTACTACCAAGAGATTGGACGTGCTGGACGTGATGGCGAAGATAGCGAAACACTGCTTCTTTTTAATTCTTCAGATATGATTATGCAGAAGCAGTTTTTAAAAGATATTCCCGACCAAGATTATGCACAGCATCTGCATGAAAAAATCGACAAAATCTATAAGTTTGCAACGAGTGAGATATGTTTTCACAAGCAGTTAGCAGAGTACTTTGAAGACACGTTAGATGAGTGTAGAGATAGATGTGATAACTGTGCTTCGAGTGATGACTTGAGAAAAGATATAACCAAAGAGGCACAGATGCTTCTAAGCTGTGTCTATAAAACAGGGCAGAATTTTGGAAAAAATTATATTATAGATGTGTTGCGTGGTTCAAGTGAACAGAAGCTTTTAACGAATGGGGCAGACAAACTTTCAGTCTATGACATAGGCAAACACTTTAGCAAAAAAGAGTGGTTTGTTGTTGTTGAAAGATTAATGGAGATGAAGATTTTAGATATTGGAGATTTTAGTGCACTCAAACTTACAGACGATGCCATAGCCATCTTAAAAGGCTCTCTCCAAGTAGATATAAAATCTTCAAGACTCAATGTTAAGAGTAAAGAAAAACGAGTCAAACAGGCCGAAGAGTTTGAGTACGATGAAGAACTATTTCAAGAACTTCGAAGCAAACGTGCTGAGATTGCCGAAGATAAAGGTGTCCCTGCTTACATAATTTTTGGAGATAAAACACTCAAACATCTTGCTAATGATAAACCCTTTGATAAGGCTAGTATGCTTGAAGTCAACGGTGTTGGAGAGAAAAAATTTGAACAGTTTGGAGAGGAGTTTTTAGATATTATTAACTCTTAATCCCTGAGTGAAACCACGTTAGGATTACACGATATTTTATGTTTCATATCTACCTCAGTAAAACCCTCTAGCTCTCCTAACGTGGCTAGAGTTGCCTTTCTAAAACCTTTCCCTTCATTGAGATAAATTTTAAAACCATTTTCATAGAGTGCTAAACGTGTAGCTAGGGCGATAGAGTATGTAGTGAGGACTCCATCACTCTTGATGCCATGTTGGATGTCACTAAAGTACTCTTTTGTCCATAATGCTGGGTTTGAGCTTGGAGAGAAGGCATCCTGGTAGACAATATCAAACTTATCTTCAAACTTTTTGACATACTCTCGTGCATCTCCCAAAAAGACTTCTATGTAAAAGTTTTCATCTTCATAAACACCCTCATTCACTAATGCTTCTACGATAGGTTTAAATGCTTCAAACTCTTTTGGGTAGCTAAAGTTAGTGAGTGATTTCACAAGTGCACTATCAAGTTCGGGAGAGTAGATATTTACTTTACAAGTGAGTGCATTTTGTTTATGGTACCAAAGTGTCGCTAAGGTGTTAAAACCTAAACCAAAACATATATCTAAGATATTGAGCTCTTTTTGCTGCTCTTTGAGTTTAAAGGCAGGCTTAACGTGCTTTACTAGAGACTCATAGAGTGCACCATCTTTAGTGGAGTGATAGTGTTCTTCATACTCTTTGGAGTAAGCAGTGTAAGAGCCATCCTCGCTTAGAGTCATGGTATGTAGAGAGTCGTTAAAAGAGCTTGTTTGTCTATGCATCAAAAACTATATATCTCTCATAAGAACAAGCTCAAGACTACCACTGACATAGTTTGCAAAAAAAGTAAGTGTCTCTAAATCTTCTTCTCCAAAATCAAATCTTGATTTGTTAAGAAGTTGCAAAACACCCATAACCTCTCTTTTAGAGTTAAAAATTGGCACGGTTATCAGGTTTTTAGTTTTGTATCCACTCTTTTTATCTATGTTTTGTAAGAACCTTGGGTCATCATAGGGTGCATTTACAATCTGTGGTTTTTGCGTCTGGTAAGTATCGCCTACTATTCCAGAATCAAGTGCAATAACAATGCGGCCTATTCCGTCACTAATCTTTGTCCAGAGTATTTTGTCTTCCGCATCCACTATAAAAATGGAGCACCTATCGGCATTGAGTAGTTTTTTAGCCTCACTTGAGATAAGTTCTAAGGCATTATCCATATTTTCCAAGGCTGCAAGTTTTTTACCAAACTCTGAAATTTCATTAAATTTATTTGTCATCAGTATCTCGCTGATGGGCATGAATATAGACATTAATAAGTTCCAAGAATCCACTAATGTAGTGTGCAAAGAAAGTCATAAACTTTACATCTTCGCTATTAAAGTCGCCCTCTTTGTTGAGAAGTTCTAAAACACCTATAACCTCTTGTGAGGAGTCAAAAATAGGGGCAGTAATAAGATTTTTAGTTGTAAACCCTGTCACTTCATCTATTTTTGGTAAAAAGTGAGGGTTTGAGTAGGGGTTATTTTCTATAAAAGGTTTTTTCTCTTTAAAGGTTAACCCGACCATGCCAGCATCTACAGGCAACATAATCTTGTCAACACCGTCAGCTATAGTCGTCCACAGCTCCTCTTTATGAGAGTCATAGATAAAAATCGAGCATCTCTGAGCATCTAAAACCTCTTTTGCATACTCTGAAATATGAGGCAGACCATCAGGAATGGACTTTTTAGTTAAAAGGACTTGTCCAAATTTAGCAAGTTTTACATATCTATCTTTGCATCTCATAAAAAGCCTTTTGTCTCGCATATTTGCTATGTGATGTATTATAGTATACTTTCAATAAAAAAGGATAAATATGCAAAAAATTACCATCTGGCACAACCCTAGATGCTCCAAATCAAGAGAAGCTATGAAAATTTTAGAGGAGTGTGGTGCAGAGAATGAGATAGTGAAATATTTAGAGTCTCAGCCAAATACTCAAGAGATAACTGCCCTACTTAAAAAACTAAACATATCCCCAAGAGAGTTAATGCGAACGAAAGAGGATATTTATAAAGAGCTTAAACTCCAAGATGAGCAGAGTGAAGAAGCACTTATAGAAGCAATGGCACAAAACCCTAAACTCATAGAGAGACCTGTTCTTATCAAAGGCGATAGTGCTATTATTGGCCGTCCTACTTCTATTATTGAAGCATTTATTAAGGCTTAATCTAGCTCTAACTTCTCTATACTCACACCGTTATCTTCAAGAAATTTAGAGATAACCTCTGAGTGGGTGTGTTCATACTCTTTAGCATAGACGATGCGCTTAATTCCACTTGCAATAAGGTTTTTACTACACTCACTGCAAGGCTCTAACGTGACATAAATCGTCGCACCATCTATAGAAATACCCTCACGAGCCGCCCAGATAATAGCATTCATCTCAGCATGAATCTCATACGTTTTACTCCACTCATGGTGCTCGCTCGTGTACTTACCATCCCAATAATCACAACAGTTTGTAAAACCAGCAGGTGTACCGTTATAGCCTGTACTTAAAATACGACCATCCTTAACAATCACTGCTCCAACATGCTTAGAGACACATTTTGAGGCAGTGGCTAACTCTGTAGCTATATTTATAAAATTTTTATCACTAACCACGTTACTTCACTTCTCTAAGCATTTGAATATCGGCATTAAGACGCAGTCTTGCAAAATAATCGCCTAACACCTGTTCACGCTTACTCGCCATAATCATATTTTTAATCTGAGAACTCACACTCTGGATTCCACCCTCTTTAGCAGACTCAATAGACTTCACATAAAAACTCATGTGTCCACCTTTGCCATCAGGGATAATTGGAGTGTAACTATACTGCGGTGTTCTCTCAAGAAGTTTGGCTAACTCAGGAGATATTCTCTCATAAGGTAAAATCTGCTCATTTGTCGCAACAGTAGGAGCATTAAACATTGGGTTCGCGATTTTTTCTTGCAGGGCACTCTTGTTTTGTGCTTGGTAAATAATCACGCTAAATGAGCTTGGATGAGCAAAGTTCTCTTTGTGAAGCTCATAATACTCCTCTATCTCACTATTGGTTGGCTCTGAAATATGTGAATAAGCAATAGCACCATAGAGTTTTTTGCTGAGTAGTTTCTCTTTTACTTTTATTTTCAAATCTTTAGAGCTGAGTCCGTTAGCATCTCGTACAGCTCTGTAAAACTCACTCACATTAAGGTTATTTCTTGATGCTGTTTTTTTAATATCATCATAAACTTCACTTGAGTTTACTGTGATTTTTCGCTCTTTTGTCTCAATCTCTTCAAGTTTTTTTCGTATGAGAATATCAGAGGCTCTTTTTGCATCAACTTTTGAAATTTTCATCTCTTTTTGAACATCATAAAGTGTTATCGCCTTTCCCTTTACAACAATTGAAACAGCACTCACCATCTCTGCATTCAAACTCGCAACAAATACCAGTAGAAAAAATATTTTATACATTATAAATTCACTTTTTTTTAATTTAAAAGGCATTTTACCCCTTTTTAACCAATAATTCTCTAAAATTCCACTATTAAAACTAAAGGCTCTCTCATGGTTGTTACTCGTTTCGCTCCTTCTCCTACTGGATACTTACATATTGGTGGTCTTCGTACTGCACTTTTCTCTTACCTCTGGGCTCAAAAAAATGGTGGTAAATTTGTGCTTCGTATCGAAGATACTGATAAGGCTAGAAACTCACAAGAGGCAACAGAGGCAATACTCAAAGCTTTTGAGTGGTTGGGTTTAAAAGCAGATGGTGAGATTACATACCAGTCTCAACGTGATGAGATCTATGCAAAGTACATCAAACAGCTTTTAGATGAGGGTAAAGCATACAAGTGTTATATGTCAAAAGAGGAGCTTACAGCACTTCGTGAGACACAGATGGCAAACAAAGAGCGTACTAAATATGATGGTAAATACCGTGACTTTGATGGCACACCACCAGAGGGTGGAGAGCCAGTTATCCGTATAAAAGCTCCTTTAACAGGCGAAATTATTGTTAAAGATGGCGTTAAGGGCGATATTAGTTTTCAAGCTGAAGATATCTTAGATGATTTTGTAATCGCACGAGCTGATGGTGCACCAACCTATAACTTTGTTGTGGCGATTGATGATTATCTTATGGGCATAAATGAGGTTATCCGCGGGGATGACCACCTAAGTAACACTCCAAAACAGATGGTAGTTTATGAAGCCTTAGGTTTTACTATCCCTAAGTTTTACCATGTGCCAATGATTCATAACTCTAATGGTAAAAAACTCTCTAAACGTGATGGTGCTACGGATGTTATGGCTTATAAAGAGATGGGTTACACACCTCAGGCACTTCTAAACTTCTTAGTACGTTTAGGGTGGAGCCATGGAGATCAAGAGATATTCTCTTTTGAGGAGATGATTGAACTTTTTAACCCAAAAGACATCAATAAATCAGCTTCAATTTACAATACTGAAAAACTAGATTGGCTCAATGCTCACTACATCAAAAACACTCCTAACGTGGAGTTAGCAGAACTTTTAACAGAGTATGACTTAGTGCTTACTTCACATGACAAAAAAGAGATACTGCTTGATGCACTCAAAGAGAGAGCTAAAACTTTAAAAGAGTTAGCCCAGCTTACTCGCGAGATTTTAGAGACTCCAGAATCTTATGATGCTAAAGCTGTTAAAAAAGCATTTAAAGGCGAGCCAATTCCTATCTTAAATGCTTTTGGAGCCAAACTTACAAATGCGGATGCACTCCACCTTCCAAGTGATTACCATGCACTTATGGAAGAAGTAGTCAATGAGATGGAAATCGGTTTTGGAAAAATTGGTATGCCACTTCGTGTTGCACTTCTAGGGAAAATGGGTGGTCCAAACATCGATGTTATTATGGCTGTCATTGGAAAAGATGAGACTCTACTACGTATCGCTAATGCGATAACAGCAAACTTATAAAGACTAAAACAGAGTGTTTATACAACACACACTCTGTTTTTACCAGAGCCTTTAGCCTCATATAACGAACTATCAACTCTTTTTAAAGCACTCTCTAACGTGTCTTTTTCTTCTATTTGAGTTAAGCCGAAACTGGCTGTAATACCCTCTTTTACAAGAAACAATAATTGCTTATCGTTCTCTATAGATACTCTTAACTTTTCAGAAGTTTTTTTAGAGTCTTCTAAGGAAGAGTTTACAAAAGCTACAATAAACTCCTCTCCACCCCACCGAGCATAAAAATCACTTTGGCGTATACTCTCTTTCATTATTTTGGCTATTCTTTTGAGTACTTTATCCCCTATACTATGACCAAACTTATCATTGACTTTTTTGAAGTTATCAATATCAAAAAATAAAATAGAAGTATTTATCTTTTTTCTTTCATTTAAAAGTAAAAGCTGTTTTAACTTCTCATCAAAAATTCTTCTATTTGGCAGACTTGTAAGTTCATCACTATTTGCAAGTGCCTCAAGCTTAAGATTTTGATGACGTATCATTCGTGCAATTATAAAAATAATTAAAAGGGTCACGAAGAGTGATAGTGCAAAGTTCATATAAAAAGTTCGTAAAACTTCAGTAGTAAAATCAGAAACTTTTGCTTGTACTAAAAGGTAGAGATTTAACTCTGGAATATATTTCGAATGGACTAAGTACTCTTCACCCACATCATTTTGATACTTAAGAGTATAACCCTTATGACTTACTAATTTTCCTTTATACTCATTAAGGTTTTTATCCTCTTTTAAATTTTTCAAGCTATCTTGACCACGTTCAAAAAGAACAACTTCCCCAGCTTCATTTACAAAAAATACTTTAAATTTATAATCTTCACGGAATCTTTTAAGCATCTCATCGATATAGGAGATTTTAAGACCAACACCCGTGACACCCAGCATATGAAATTTTTCGTTAAATATTTTATGGTTTATAAACATAAACATTGAGTTATCTATATTTTTATTAAAATCTATGTTTATCTCATGTGCAGCTACTCCCTCTTTAAACTCATAATACCAAGCATTTGTTGGATTATCCTCGTTCATTTTCTCTATAAAACCTCGAGGTAGGTAATAGTTTTGAGTATTTTGAGAGGCTAAGAAAACAGTTGACATCCCATATCTATTTTTTATAGACTCTAAGTATGCTTTTATTTTCTCTTCATCTTCTGCACCATTGACAAACCAATCTTTTAAAAATGTATCTTGTGCCATCATGGAAGCAACAAGATTTGGCTCTATAAGATGTGTTTGAATTTCACTATATATGTTGTCTGTACTAAGAGGCAAGGAGGCATTTTTAAGATGTTCTTGAGTACTTTTAAGAGTTACCATATAGTTGACAAAGGAGAGGCTAATACTTAGAAGTAACAGTAAAAAGGTTATTATAAAAATAATTCTATATTTTGAGTTCATATTGTCCTCTATTTTTAACTAGAGAGAATTATATCTAATTTACTCTATCCCTTCCGCTCTCTTTGGCTTCATATAATCTTTCATCTGCTGCTTTATAGAGGTTCTCTAATGTTTTGTTACTACTATCTAAGCATGCAACACCCATACTCAGTGTAATATTCATACTAGTCTCTTTATCTGTAAATTCTGTTTTTTTAATCATTATTCGTATCTTTTGTGCAATAAGTTTAGCATCAGAAAGAGAACTATTGTGAAGTAAAATTGCAAACTCTTCGCCACCAACTCTAGCAAAGACATCGCCTTCTCTAATCACTTTTCTTATTTCCTCTGCCATTTTTATAAGTACAATATCTCCAAATTGATGTCCATAGGTATCATTTACATCTTTAAAATGGTCGATATCTATCATTATTAGAGAAGTTTCAATCTTTTCTCTCTTAGCAATAGATATAAGACGATTAGAGGCATCAAAGAAGTGTCGTCTATTATGTATACCGGTCAAACTATCTGTAATAGAGAGCTTTTGCAATTCACTCACACTTTCATGAAGAGAGTCATTAGCATCAATAATGCTTAACTGGTTGGAGTAAATAGACTTTGTCAGTAAAACAACCACAGGCACATAAATAAGTAAAAATAGCACTACGGAGAGATGAACATGGTCTCCAATCATTGCCATTATAATAAGCTGTGGCACTATCATTAAAAAGAAATAGGTTATGTAAACATAATACATGGAAGCCAAAGAGAGAACACCCGCAGTAATAATACCAATAATCATAACTAAAGAGATAAACTCATAAGGAGATGGTGCATACATCCAACCTGCAATAACAGCACTATTCCAAACTATGGCTGAAAGAACTATGGATATATAAAAATATACTATATGTTTTTTAAGCTGTACTAAATTGTTTGTTTGAATATACTTGTGAAGAGTTTGTGCATTTTTAAGACGGAATATTGTAAACATTATCTGTAAAAAAATCCAACTCATTAAGAACGAAAAAGGGATAAATGTAAAATATATCCAGACATAAATAGATGAAGCCACTACAAGCCCAAACATCGCTTTAGGAGTTTGAACCACCATCCGCTCTACTAGTTTCACATGATAATTGTACATTGCAAAACCTTTCATCTATTATTTATTAATAATTTATATTACATTTCCCTTCGTTATACTCTGCTTAAAGTTTCGTATCTTATAAAACTATCTAGCTATTTCTACTTTTTATTAAAGAACTTCATGTAAACTTATATTAGAAACTATTTTTAGGAGTACATTCATGGATTACTTTACCCTATTTATAAGCTCCCTCATAGAGCTCTCTCATGCCATGTCTCCCTACATTCTTTTTGGTCTTGTCTTTGCAGGGATTTTACACGAGTTAGTACCCGAAACACTTGTGACCAAACACTTAGGCAAAGAGAACATTGCATCTGTCATCAAATCTACTATTTTTGGAATCCCTCTACCTGTCTGCTCTTGCGGTGTAATACCCCTTGCAACAAGCATCAAAAAATCGGGTGCAAGTAAGGGAGCAACACTCTCCTTTTTAATCTCAACACCCATCACAGGGGTTGACTCCATACTTGCAACTTATGGAATGTTTGGATGGATTTTTACTATCTACCGTATTTTTACCTCTATGATAATTGCTACAGTAGCAGGAGTACTCTCAAACTATCTCGATAGAGAGATTGTAGCCGATGAGGAGAAAGAGGTAAAATCGTGCTGTGCTTCAAAAAGCTCCTGTAACGTGGAAACAGAAGAAAAAGAGCTTAAAAAGAGTTTTTCACTCAAAGCGGCACTCATTTATGCCTTTGGAACTCTTCTTGGCGACATTGCCAAACCTCTGCTACTGGGTCTGATTTTAGGAGCTCTTATTACCACTGCCATCCCTGAGAACTTAAGTGAAATTCTCCTAGACTCCTCTTGGCTCTCATACCTCATAGCTATTAGCATCGCAGTCCCTATGTATGTCTGTGCAACGGCCTCACTCCCCATCGCCGCCGCATTGATGATAGCAGGAGTAAGTCCAGGGGCTGCCTTTGTTTTTTTAACAGCTGGCCCAGCGACAAATACAGTAACCATAGGAGTAGTCAAAAAGATGCTTGGCACTCTATCTTTGTATATCTACTTAGGGACTATTGTTGTTGGAAGTATCGCTTTTGGTCTAGGGCTTGACTATATTTTTGACATAAACTCCATCGATGCAAAAGCACTTGTTCATTTTCACGAAGAGGTAGGTCTACTTGAAATTCTCAGTAGTATAACTCTGTGGATTTTCATGCTATACTTTGTACTCAAACCATACTTTACGAAAGAGACGCATGCACACTAAACCCATTACTCTTAAAACTATTTTTACTCTTATTTTAGAGAAAAAGTCTGCTCTGCTTTACGGACAGCTTATTACTCTCTTCGCTATCTTAGTAAGTGTACCCATCCCGCTACTGCTTCCCGTTATGGTAGATGAGATTTTGCTTGAGAAGCCTGCTACAATTGTGAATGCAATAGACTTTTTTTTAGATGGGACTACTGCATTTGTCTACATTGGCATTGTCACATTTGGTGTTATCTTTTTACGATTTTTCTACTACTTTTTAACAGTTATTATTACAAAAATCTTTACTAAAATCTCCAAGTATGTAACTTTTATGATACGAAAAAGACTCCTAGAGCATCTTC
>Ga0256824_10000835_pt1 | contig 11967 bp, 16 predicted proteins | sample CV67metaG_FD_191570 | JGI IMG/M metagenome (GOLD analysis project Ga0256824, IMG submission 191570) | Hydrothermal vent microbial communities from East Pacific Rise, Pacific Ocean - CV67 | ecosystem: Environmental > Aquatic > Marine > Hydrothermal vents | place: Pacific Ocean: East Pacific Rise...
GCTTCTCCCCATAAAAACATTGGTAGAAAGATAAAATTGAAGATAAATAAATACTTCCAAATTGATTTTGTTTTTTGCATAACGATACTCCTATTTTATATAACTCTATTGTACACTATTTCAAACTCACTCGCTATAGAAAAATATGCTAATCTTATGGGGTGTAAACATCAAGTGAAGTTTACTATGGATGTATCAATAATTTAGATTTGAAAGGACATAAATATATTAAGGGATACCTTTTACTCTTCTATCAAAACTCTAACCAGCAAAGTACTTGAAAACTTCAACTCAGAGCCATTTACAATTTTAATTTTTTCATCAGATAAAATTTTAACATTATTTACAAAAGTTCCATTTGTAGAGTTTAAATCTTCAACATGCCAGACATCATCTATAAAACAAAACCTTGCATGCCTTCTTGAAATTTTTTTGTTATCTTGCAGCATCTCAGTACAAATACCTTCTCTACCAATAATATCATTATCATAGATTTCTTTTTCCATACCATCGAAAATCAATTTTAAAACTTTGGGGGCATTGTCAATAATCGTTTTATCTTCTTGAAAATCACCATTCTTACTAACAGGGGTCACATTATTTTGAGGCACAGCTATAGTACTGTTTTCAGTGTTTGAGACTATACTAAAACTTGTTCCAAAACATTCTATACACATTTCTTCATAAAGTTCATTTTTAGCACCACAGTCATTACATCTTTTATATTGTTCAATAGACATAAATATTATTCTCCATTTAAAATTTGTTGTATTTTTTTAGTATCATTAATATCTGGAATACCCAAAAGATAGACTTGATCTTCTTTCTCATGAAGCTGCATTATTCTATCTGTTTCCTTTGAAAACAACTCATACGATGCTAATTTATTAGCATTGAAGATATACATCTTTTGATTAGATGATCCTTTATATCTTCTGTTGGTCGGAAGGTTGTTCATAAAAACACCATCAATTAATACATCAATTAAAGATAAAATCTTTGGAAAATGGTTTTTTAAATATTCATATGTATACCCACTATAGACAAGAATATCATCAAAATCTTCTTTGATCATGATAAGTAAATTATATAATGCTTCAGGCTGCTGAAAAGCTTCTCCTCCACTAATAGTTAATTTGCGACATTGAAATGAGCTCAATTTTTCCCCTATATCATTTATATCATACAATTTATCTTCTGTTTGCTCCCAAGTATGTTGAGATATACATTCTTTACATCCTAATGTACAACCTTGAAACCATACACCTACTCGAACATCTGGTCCAAGTACTTTAAGTGGGTAATGAATGAGGTCTATATAGACTTTTTGTATGCCGTTATTGTCCATTTTAACTCTTCCTGTTTCACATCTTTTACAATAATTGTGTCATTTACTTGAGCATCTAACTCAAACAGTACACGCGATAGTGGATTAATAAAAATATTTTCTAGTTGATTACCAATACCCCTACCACCCATTTCTAAATCTTCAAGACAAGCTTCACTAATAACATCCTTTACTAACCCTTCAAATTCAATCTTAATTTTATGGTTTTCAAAAAGATTAATACTTATACTATGCAACATTTTTTCAAAAATACTCTGCGCAATATCTTTACGTATATAATCAAAAACAACTATATTTTCACCAATCCTATTTAAGATTTCTGGTCTTTGTAAATTGTATTTAAAATAATCATTAATTGAATTTAAGATACTATGATGAATAGTCTCATAATCCATATCCATATTGATATTTTTAATTTTTTTATTGTCTTCAGTTAATTCATATACTCCAAGATTACTGGTAAATATAATTATTGCTTCACTTAAATAAACTGTTTCTCCTCTACCTGATGTTAGTCGTCCATCATCAAGTATTTGCAAAAATATATCCATAATTCTAGGGTGAGCTTTTTCTATCTCATCAAATAGTATAACCGTAAAAGGGTTTTCTTTTATGGCATTTGTCAATTCACCACCTGTCTCATACCCTACATAACCTGGAGGTGAACCTACAAGTCGTTGATTTGCATTTTCCTGTGAGAACTCACTCATATCAAATCGTATATAGTTATTTTCACTACCAAAAACAAGTTCTGTTACTGCCTTTGCTAATTCAGTTTTTCCTACACCTGTAGGTCCAGCAAAAAACATAACACCTTTAGGACGACTAGAATTTTTAGAGTATTGAGACCCCGAAAGATTAAAGTAGGCTCTCTTCAAGATGTCAGACACTTTTGTCACTGCCGCACTTTGTCCCATAACCCTCTGTTGTAAAATTGAATCACTCTCATTCAGTTTTTTGACAGGTACTTTTGCCCATTCATTCTCTATAATTCCAAGCTTGTACATTGTAATCACTTGTCCAATAGATGAAAAGTCTTTCTTCTCTTTCATTGCTAGTGAAATAATAGAAAGTATCTCAGAAACATAAAGTCCATTTGTTTGTTCGACAAATAAGTTTTCATTACTTTCTCTCTTTATGGCATCCATTTCACTATAACCATTAATTCTCTTAGAGAGTTTACTGATAATAGTTTCACGGATATAAATATCAGGTTTGGGTATAGGTATAGATTTCAACTTTGGATTATCGGTGATATACCATGCCGGAATATCATTTTCCTTATCAAATATGTAGATAAATGGATTATATCGTGCGTATTCTGCACTAGCTGTTTTCTTTGGAGTTGCTTGCTGTAAAAGTCTAAAAATCTTGTAGTAAAATTCATTTTGTACTTTAGGGCAACATGCCTCTGATGCACGAGAACTATAATTAAATATAGCAGCGATAGAAAGCTCTCTATTGTTCATAATTGATTCAAAAATATCTGCGAAAGATGTCAAAGTCATTTCTAAAGGTTTACCTTCAGTATAATTTTCTCCTGTTGCACTTTTAAAGCTTTCCACTTCTCCGTGAAGCATCGATAATCCATAAAGGGGTTCAAAGTACAAAACCAAATCATACGCATCATGTTTAAACTGTTCGGCTAAATACTCATGTAGTTTTAAAACTTTAAAACCTTCTTCTGTTTGAACAGGAAAAGAATCATATACATTTCCCCATAACATAAACTGTGCATTCGTTGTATTAGCTCTTCTTAATTCTTTTATCCATTTTGATTTCATATTATTTCCTCTTAAGTTAATTTATTTAATAACTGGGCACACGATAAACTTCATTTTGATCCAGGAATACCCAATCAATATCATCATCCAACTGAATTTGTTGTCCATTTAGAATCCGTTTATTCCAAAATAGATAAGGAACTGTCATTACTACAAACATCATGAGGACAATGATTTGTTGTAAGAATTTAGGACTTAAAATGATAAGAACAACAAGTATAACTTCTACTATTACAATCTTTCTCCAAGACATTATTCTATACGCCTTTAATTGTTTTCTTATAGTCTCAAGCTCTTGTTCTGTATAATGCTTAGATTCTGTTGCAAAAACCATCACAGCTAAACGCTTAGGAAAACCTACTATAAACTTCGGTTTAAGAAACCAGCTCTTAATAACATCCATTTGCATATAAGTCTTGGCATAATCATGCACATTTTCTGCTGTTATACTTTTTGCAAGTCTAGATACTTCTATATAAAGATCAACATTCTTTACAATCTCAGTTTCTGAGACAGGTTTTTTAAATAGTTTATCTTGATTCTTCATAAAAAATTCTATTTCTTTATGTGTCATAAGCATTGTTTTTGATTTCAAAAGAAGCTTATCGTAGATAAAAAATACCATATTATCTTTAGTTTTAATAACTATTTGATTTTTATTTTCATCTATAACTATATTCTTTTTATCCATATCTTCTTGAATACTACTAGGTAATACATAGATTTCATGATTAAGTGCATCAAATATAATATCATTTTTTTTCAGTAAGAAAAATACTTCCTTCAGATCTTTAGATTTAGATGCAAGCTGAAGCATCTCTATTAATACATCATCACTTGATTTATTAGAAAAAAACTTCTTGGCTATTTCATACAAAGTCCCATTTAGTAAAAGTTTACATATACGTTTTTCTCTTTTGGATGCTTCATCAGCAATACAATGCCCTACAAATATTGTCAGGTTATGTAAGTTAATGACTTTACTTAAAAAAAGTAATTTATCTGGTTTCAAAAAATAATTAAAAATATCATATATAGCTATATCTGAATCAGAATTTATTTTAAGCTTTTCTATTGATACTGATTGATCAAAATCATGATTACTTTCCAACCATTTTGTAACATACCCTCTCATAATATGTTCTTTCCCGTCATCATAGTTTTCTTCTGTATACATTTCTACAAGTAAAGCATTTAAATCATAGAATTTCTTTGACTTAAAAGTATATGCTGTTACATTGCTTGAATGTGCATCTACATAACTATATCCTACAGGTATGTTTCTCTCTCCATCAAGCCACTTAAAAATCTGCTCTTCACCCCAACGTTTTTTAGGCTCTCTTGTTAAAAGCCCTTTAATCAATAACTGTAATCCTTCATTAAGGTGTTCAGGAACTTCAACTCCTTTTGTAAATATCTCGTGAGCAACCATACCTTCATTGATGCCTCTAAAAACATTATCACCAATGAGAATTTCCAATAAAATCATCCCCATCGCCCAATAATCTACCTCTTTACCTATCACTCCAGAAAAAGACTCTGGTGCGAAGTAAATTCTTGTTCCACTCTTTGTTGTCATTTTTTTAGATAATTCCTCATCAAGGACAGAAGAGATACCAAAATCTGTAATAATTAAATCTAGAGGTTCCATAGTACGAACCAACAAATTATCTGGTTTTATATCTCTATGAATAATATTTTCTGAATGTAAAGTTGTTAAGAGTAAAGCCGTTTCCCTAATTACAGTATTTATATTGTTTTGTAATAATCCATTTTCATCATTCATTAAATCTTTTAATGAACCAAATTTAGCATATTCTTGAAGTTCATACCATCTATGTAGTGCTTCATCAAATCCGATATCATAGATTTCTATAATATCTTCAGGGTATTTCCTTCCTAGGTCTTTAAGCTTATCTATCATATCACGAGAAGGTTTCATATTAAATCTATAAAGTTTTAATACAAATTGTTCACCCTCTTTTTCAAGTAAGTAAATATCTGCTTCTGCTCCTGAGGTAGGAAATTGTTTTATGGTTTTAAAATCTTGAAACTTAATACTATGAAGATCTCTTTTATCTGTCACTGTTGTCTCTACTAATGGTTTTTCTATTTCCGTCACTTCTTCTATATGTGTAGCATCTTCAATTTGAGTTTTTTCTATTTCTATTTCTGTTCTATCCATTTTATGCTCCCCTTTCTTTAGTATATCTATTATTTCTTTGTATCACTTCTTTACTACTATCAACCACATATAGTATTTCACTTTCTTCATCTTCTATGATGGTCTGATCAATTTCTGAGCCATCGCCTTTTAAGTTATGCATAAAATCCTTTTGATGTCTACACCATTTTTTCAAATTTTCTGCATCTTGTAGTCTTTCAGATGTACTTAATCTTTTTACATCTTCTTTATGCTTTACCACTCTTACAAATCGTGTCAAAAGTTTATTATCATCATTGAGTTTTATGACCACCCTGTAATCTTTATCTTTTACTGATAGTTCTACTTTTTTCTTATTTGAAAGTTTACTTACTATTTGGTCTCTATTCTCATCAATAACCAAATAGTTTAACTGTTCCAGTGCTGTAACAATTGTATCTACATCCACATTTTTCTTTTTATTGTGTTCTGAAATTATTTTTTCCTGTATTCTTTTATATAATTTATTATAGTTCGACTCAGTTATCTGTTTTTGATTACATAGCCCTTCTATACTATTAAGTAAGTCTAAATTATTTTTCATATCTTCAGCTTTTTTAAAAGTTTCCAAAGAGGATTTATATACCTTGGTCCAAATAGTTTCAACTTTAATCTTCCCATATTTTATTTTTAAATCATCATAAAATAATTTAATCTTTTGTTCACTTATAGAATCAGTAAAAGATTCAAACATCTTCTTATATCTTGCATATAAAACACTATCATATAATTTCATTTTTACAAGCATTAAACTAATTTTAGCCTTTACTATTTCCTTTTGATCATTATCTTCTTTGGAGACTAAGGTTTTTATATTATAACTTTCTTCTTTGAGGTTTTGAAGATATTTGGAAACCTCTTGCTTCACAATCATATGATCGTACGTCATAGGTAATTCAACTTTTAATTTTAGAATATATTGATGCATCCTATTAATAATTGACTCTCTCAACATATTTGAAGCTGTCTTAATATTCCAGTATTTATATATTAATTGGAACTCATCTTCGATTTCTACAAGTCTTTTTTCATTTAAAATACTACTTTGCCTATATTGATAAAACTCAGAATCTTTCCTTAATTCTTTCATTAATTTTATTTTATTTTGATTAAAATATTTTAACCAACCCTCATAGACTCTTTGAGCAGATGCAGGTCGCCCAACAGTATAAGAAGTCATACTACTCATTGGGGCTACCTTTTACATAAATCACACTAAAATTATCTGTAGCTTCCGTTTCTAAAACTTTTAACTTCAATGATTCAGTAATAGTTGATGTTGTAAAACAACTTTCTATCTCAGCTATATCCAAAGATTCCCAAGTACCGTCAGAACATAAGAGCAGACCATTCTTTGCAACATTAGTATCAATTTCTTTTATAAAAATATCCTTTAATATTTGATTCTTATTCCCAATAAATGCAGAAGTAACGATATTTTTTTTAGGGTGTGTCTGTATTTGATCATACGTAATTTCACCAGATTTATATAATGAATACACTAGTGAATGGTCTTCACTCAATTGATTTGCATAACCAAATGCATTTTCATATACACGACAATCACCTACACTAAAAATAACCATTTTTTCATCAATGATTAATACTCCTGCAAGTACTGTTCCCATATTTAAGTATTGGCTGTTATCCTCTGCATAAATAGCCATTTCTTCACTTATGCTCCAGAGGACTTTCTTGACACTATCCACATCAAACATATCATCTTTTTTACTTTTTATTTTTTCTAAAACAAATTTACTTGCAACTTCACCTTTTGCATGACCACCCATACCATCTGCAACCACACAAATTAATTTACTTTGATCAAGATGCATATGTTCAGATGTCTCCATGCTTTGTGATGAAATCAATAAATCCCCCACCAATATAGAATCTTCATTATGATCACGTTTAAGTCCTGTATTTGTTATATATTCTATTGTAAACTTCATGTTTCTATACCTTTTAAACCGCTCTTGTAGCAACTTTCTGACATTTTTTATTATAACTTAATATAAGTCCATTATAAAATAAATTGAAAGAATTACCTGCTGCATTTTTAAAATCACCAGATTGTACAGGGAGTGTTGCAATCTTTTTACCTTTCTCATCATAAGTAAGATAAAGCCCCCCTTGTTCTAAAACTATAAAATCACTACAAATACCCAATAAATCTCCTATCAAAGTTGGAAGCATCGCCGATTGATTATTTTCTGTATCAAAAATATAATATGCTGAACCTCTTTGAATTACGTCTGAAATTGCCATTTAAATTCTCCTTTTAATTAATATTATCTACAACCGATAAATCTTCTGACAGAAATAATTAATCAGTGAAACTTGCTGCCGCGGCAAATAATGCTGTTGCAGCAGTAGCCGCTTTTGCTGACTTCTTTACTTCATTATTCTTTGTATAACCCTTTGCCATTCTTCCTGACTGTATTTTGTTACCTTTTGATCTATTGACACTCTTATGTGTCATTTCAAGATTATACTCTGCATTAGACCCTCCTCTACTTTGAGGATATATATGATCAGCATTCATATTTTTAGCTTTGTGATATCTACCAGTATAGGCATCCTGCACATTTCCATATTGATCTTTCTTAGCAGAATTTAATGCTGTTCTCCTATAATTCTTACTACTACCACCAGCACTCCCTAATAAAAAAATTATAATTCCTATAAATATTATCCAACCCATTTCACACTGATTAAAGTTATTTTATATCTATAACAAATAAAGCTTCTACCTTATAGAGATATCAAAGTATAACATGCTTTAAATATCTTTATACGGTCATCTAAAAAACTTTTCTTCTCCCAATATGCCTAGTCCAAACACTCTAACCACAAATAAGCTATACTGACTCCCATATAACACTAGGGGAAGCACAGTGCAATTTAACGACTATCTAAAACGATGTAGGGTGAATAATGAACTCACACAAGAAGAACTTGTAAGTAATCTCTATACCTATGACATTGATACCTTTGGTGGACTAGATACCAGTACACTTAGTAAATGGGAAAGAAGTACGACTAAACCTAAAGCTGCTAAACAAGTATCTATCATGAAGTACTTTCAAGAAGTTACAGGGAATCCTCTTCCTTGTATGCATAACCCTTCAGAAAAAGAAGCACAAGAGCTTATCTGTAAAGCGGGTGTACGTAACCTACTGGGTAAAAACAAACAACTTATTTTTAATTTCCCCTCTGAGTTTATGTCTGTAGATGATATGGATATCTCTCCGCTTCGTAGCTTTGATAGGATGGATGCTTTAATAGAGAGTAATATGCATATACAACAAGGGTTTAATCACTCCTATGCACATATCACTCAAGCACAAGTCAAAGAGTGGGCTTTGCACCCTAGTAGTCTTTTTTTAGGCTGTGAGCATAAAGGGTGTTTTTTAGGACTTTTCTTTACAATCAAAGTAAAACCTGAGGTCTTTTCTAAAATAGTAAACTTTGAAATGAAAAAAGGTGATTTAACCGTAGATGACTTTGCTTCATCTGAAGAACAAGGTTCTATGCTTATGCTCTCTTTCTTTGCGATGAATGAGAAAGCAGGTGTGATGCTTGTGATACGTTACTTTGCTCATCTTATAGCCAATCAAGACAATATCGTAGAGATGGGTGGCGTAACTAGCAATGACGAAGCACAGAAGATTACAGGGAGAATGAATCTTCAGCCTCATTCAACGATGACCACTGATAACAATCAAAAGATCCATTCTCTAAGACAAACACTCCCTAACGTTTTAGCTTCGGAGTATGTCTTAAGAATGATTCTCTCCAAACAAGAGTGTCCCGAAGAGTAGCCATCTCTAAACGTGTAATCTCGGCATCTATGGGTTTGATACGCCATAGATATTCTTTCTCAGATATCTCTTGCTCTTTGTATAGTGCATAGTTCTCTTCTAGAAGCTTTTGCATGAGTTTTAGGGGGTTATTGATATACATCTTATATATCCCACTAATGACAGTGATACCAACCTGTTTTATGGTCAGTATGACAGCCTCTTGCATCTGTACCCCCTGAGTGTGCAACTGACAGTGTCAGTAGTGAGCTTACAAACAGTAGTGTTAATAGTATCTTTTTCATAAATATCCTTTTGAGTTTAATATTTCATTCTTACATCGTTTGATGTATTTTGAAGTATAGAGGATATTTAGCTTTAGGGTAAGGTCATATTTTTATTTTTTATTTTTTGGATATGCCTAGTTTAGAGAGATTGCTGGAATTGGCGAACTATGTGAATGTGTTAAAAGTGCATTGATATTATCAATAAAAATAAAACAACCTTACTATCTGATAGTATTTTTTATAAGCATAGTTGCATCTTCAAACATTCTTGCTTTTTTACTTGGGATTGATAAACAATAAGGTATGATTTTTTAGATTAAAAATTTGAATTTACATTTGAGATATTTATAATACTTAAACTCTATGGGGCACAATCATAGCCTGATAAAATAGTAATACTCTGTCCAACTACGGTTGTATTGATATAAATAGCTCATTCTATCACATCTAAAGGAACTTATAATGAAAACAACATCCACACTATTACTAACATCACTCTTGACTACAACATTTCTGTCGGCTGGTCCGATTGCAAAAGCCGTTGTACTTGACAATAATGGTAACCCAACTAACTCTATAGCAAAAAAAGCAGTAAAAGTAAATATCGCAGATGATATGATAGATCCAAATGACACAGCAGTTCAAAAAGTAGTTAAGGCAAAAGTAGTTCGTGGTGATTACCGTGCAAAAAGAAAAGTTAGAAGAGCAGTAGATTAAGATTAACATAGAATACAGAAACTAGGGACCCTGTGTTACGATTGTTAAGAGCAAACAAGGGGGAAGTTTACTATTTTGGACAAGGAGTAAAAAACTCTCAACATCGTTATGAAAGATTTCTCTTTCTTAAGTGTAGTATACACCCTCAAAGTATATGTTTAGAAAATCAATGATTAATGGATGGATAATACTAGTGTATTTATATTTTACTGAAATTGCTAAGAAGTTAGCCGCTTGATTGATGTAAAATTGCGTTAGTGATTAAAATTGGCGAGATATGGTTACCATAGCGTTACCATAGATTGATTAAAATTTATTGAAGTGTCGTGTTTATGGGGTTTAGTTAGTTATATGGCTCCAGCACGAGGATTCGAACTCCTGCTTTGAAAACAACAAAATCTTATACAATACAGTCTCACCGTCTTTAACGAGTAGTTAGAAAAAATAAAATAATACATGTCAGTAGATAATGGGCGTTTTCCACTGACAATTCCACTAACAGTTACTGCATTTTTTGTTAATCTATTTATGTTACAATATGACAATTAAAAACGATTAGAAAGGAGTTATTATGGCACTGGCAATTAAAGATAACAACGTGGTATATGTAGCACCACCTAAAAAGTTAACTGCAAAAGAGAAAAAAATGCTTGAAGATACTCCAGTAAATCACAAGCTTATTAAAAGAGCAACTTCTCGTAAATATAACGTTGTATAAGTCTTACCTTGCTCGAACTTAAAAAATATACTTCTAGAAATGCATCTTATCGTTTAGGTGTTGATGTATTGTCATCCGTAGAATTAAGTTCAGACTTGGAACAATCCCAAAGAGAAGAAAACTTTATTGAAGATATTTGTAAAAGAGTACAAAAACCAAGTACCGTTCTATATCTGTTAAAGTCTGATAATGACACCTTAGGTTTTATAGCTCTTTCTGTGAGTTCTATTGGTGATTTTCCATCGCTTCAGATTGATTATCTTTTTGTAAATCATGTTTTTCGAGGTAGACACTTAGAAGTATTAGATAATTTAAAAATATCAGCATATCTTGTTGATTTTGCTATTGAAGTTGCACAGGAGATACAAGAATTGGCAGGGCTTAGATACTTGGTACTATTGCCCGATAATGACAAACTACAAAATGTATATCAAAATATGGGCTTTGTGAATTTACCAAAACAAGACTGGCTATATATTAAATTGTAATTTACATGGTAAGTTGTATTTACCAATATGTTTTAATGCCACCATCTTCTTCAAATAACCAAGATTACCTTTTGTAAGATTTTCTTGAAGTGACAACATCTTGGTATTCATTAAGAGGCTTTTGCTATCTCAACTATTTCATCTAAACTAATTTCATGGCGTAAATGGGCAATACTTACTAAAATATCTTTTTCATTAAGATACATATTTTCTAAAGCATGACTACACAGTGAACTAAAAATAGCATCATACTCTTTTGTTGTCAATTCATTTTTATATTTTTCCAATATTTCTAAGGACTGTATTTTTGAGAAAGAGTCTGGGTAATGATTATTAATACGTTCTACATAACTCATAATTATCCTTATTCATTTAATGCTTTATTATAACATACTAAAGATATGTCTTATTAATATTCAAAATGAATAGATCAATATTGATTCAACTTTATTGGTAAATAAAAAGTGTCTAGGTTATAGGGTCATTCCATATATCCTTCGGTGAAAGCTAATGGTGCACCTAATATTGTGCTTAAACCAAATTCTGTTGATAATAAAATGATTCATATTGAAATTCGATCATTTTTGGTTACCGAAGAGCTTGGAAATGCCTTGTATAG
>Ga0256824_10000837_pt1 | contig 11957 bp, 14 predicted proteins | sample CV67metaG_FD_191570 | JGI IMG/M metagenome (GOLD analysis project Ga0256824, IMG submission 191570) | Hydrothermal vent microbial communities from East Pacific Rise, Pacific Ocean - CV67 | ecosystem: Environmental > Aquatic > Marine > Hydrothermal vents | place: Pacific Ocean: East Pacific Rise...
GCTTTCGCTATTAGGGGCTCTTATTGCTCTTGGAATGTTAGTGGATGAGGCTATAGTTGTAGCTGAAAATATTTACAGACATTTAGAAGAGGGTATGGAAAAACGCGAGGCTGCAATAGTTGGAGCTTCAGAGATGTTCCCAGCAGTTTTAACGGCTACACTAACAACAGTCTTCGCTTTTTTGCCTATGCTTTTACTCTCTGGAGAGATGGGGACATTTATAAAAATTATTCCCGTTATGATAACAGTTTTACTACTCTCTTCACTCTTTGAAGCATTCTACTTTTTACCACTTCATGCTCACGATTTTTTAAGAGTTTCAGATGATATGAGTTTTACAAAGAGAATGTGGAGAGGAATGAATAGTTTTTACTCTAAGTTGCTTCACTTTGTTTTTAGTAGAAAAATTATTTCCCTTATAGTCATGGTTGTGACAATACTTGGGCTTACTGGAGTTTTCATAAAAAACTCAAAATTCCAGCTTTTTCCAGAGTTTGATACGACTCAGATATATGTATATGGAAAAGTAAATATTAACAATGAACTTGTCGATACTGAAAAAATTGTAACAGCCTTAGAAAAAGAACTTTTAAAAAATGAAGATAAGGGTGATATCTCTTCTATAACTTCTGTCATTGGTTTTAAAATGGATGCGAAAAATAGAGCGGAGCTTGGGGAGAATCTTTTTCATATATTTATAGACTTGCATGAGCGAGCACCCATTAATATTTTTGATACCTATATAAGCCCTTATCTCTCTTTGGAGTATGATGCAGAGTTACTTAAACGCGAGAAAAGTGCAAAAGAGATAGCAAAAAGTATAGAAAAGATTGTGACCGCGTTTAGAGAGCATAAAGACAAAAATGGTTTAGTTTATGATGAACTTATTGTTAAAGTTCCGGGTGCTGGTATTATAGCTTCAGATATTGAGATAAGTTTGAGTGGGAAGAAAGAGCAAGAGATTATTGATGGTTTGGCTATTATGCAAAAGGCTTTATCAAAGATAAGTGGAGTAAAAGATATTTCAAATGATGCCAACCTTGGTGAGAAAGAGTTAAAACTGCGAGTGAACTCTTATGGACAGTATTTAGGTTTTAATGAAGAGATAATCTCAAGAGAGCTAATGCCTTACTACTTAAAGGGTGAGTATGGAAAAATGTTTAATGAAACTGGACTACTTAGAATTAAAATAGAGAGTGGTGCAAACAGAGAGATAGACTCCATCCAAAGATTAGAACTACAAGTTCCATCATCAGATCAATATGTAGCACTTAAAGATATCTGTGACTTTGTTATGCTTCAAAGTTTTGTAACTTTGAATAAAGAAGATGGTGTTAGAATCCGCACACTGTTTGCCTCCCTTGATAAGAAAAATATAACTTCAGCCGAGGTTATAAAAAAGATGGAGCCAGTATTTGCACAACTCAAAGAGAGTGGTTATAAGATAGATATTAAAGGTGAAGAGAAAGAGAACAACAAAAATAAAGCAGAGATGATGCAGGCTGGATTGATTTCTATCTTTTTAATCTTTATAACTTTAGTTTGGTTGTTTGACTCTATTAAAAAACCTCTTATCATCATAAGTACTATTCCTCTTGTTTTACTAGGTGTTTTCTTTGGACACTTAGTTATGGGAGTAAATCTTAGTATGCCTGGTCTTATAGGTATAGTAGGACTCTCGGGAGTGGTTGTAAATGATGGTTTGATTATGGTTAGTTTTATAAAAGGTGCTAAAGATAGTGAAGAGTTGATGCAAAGAGCAGGGACTAGACTTAGACCAATTTTGCTCACATCACTCACTACTGTACTTGGACTACTAACCCTTATATTTTTCGCTTCAGGGCAAGCTTTGATACTCCAGCCAATGGCGATTTCCTTAGGCTTTGGAATAGCATGGGCAACAGTACTAAACTTAATCTATGTACCACTACTCTTTGCAGTAGTATATAAGATAAAATCACCATTAAAGGTATAAAATTTGAACTTAGAAATATCATACGCACAATTTGGAGTAAGACCTCCAGTAACAAAACCAATACCGGAATTTTTACTTGAAGTTGGTGAGCAAGGCATAAGAGATTTAATCTCTAAACACTACGATAGTATTAAAGAGAGTGAAATATTTGTTATATTTCCTCAAGATGCTGAAGTATTTGAAGAAGCAAAAAAACACTCAAGTGACTTTTTTATTCAGATATGTGGTGGACATCCACACTTTAATCAAAATCGTGGAGCACCTCAGATGATAGGACGTCATGCACCTTTTAGAATTGATGCCAGAGCAAGAGAAGTTTGGTTAGAACTGTATAAACCGCTGATTTTAGAGCTAGAAAAAGAGGGAGTTACACAAACTTCATTAAACTCATTTTGGGGATATCTAAATATTTTTTCAATTTGGATGATAAATACAAAATAAAGTTCATATAATCAGAAATATATAAGCTATTTTTGACTATAATCACGCCCTACAAAGCATTAGCTTCTGTATGGTCTAACCGTGGTGTGGGTTTTTAGCTCAGTTGGTTAGAGCCCTCGGCTCATAACCGAGTGGTCCAGAGTTCGAGTCTCTGAGAACCCACCACTTTTACCCCCTCAATTATAAAATCAAAACAAATTATTAACATGAAGCACCAAAAAAACTACTATAATACTGCAATTAAAGTAAGGAATACTCTATTATATGAAAAAGATATTAGGATTTGCGATTATCGCGTTTGGAATTTTTCTTGAAGTTTTATGGTTAGGCTTTGTTTTTGGAAGTATTGTTATAGGAGTTCTATTACTTATATTTGCTCCAAGAATACTTTTCTTTCCATTTAATTTCTTCTTATTAATAGGGCTTCAACTTATATCTGGTAAAAGATATCAGCAGTCAGCTCAGTTTAGATATCAACAACAGTATGGTTCAAGTCAATCAGGACAGAGAACACACTATACTTCCCCACAGAGTAATTTAAATAAATATTATGAGGTATTAGAATCAACTCCTAGTGATGAGTTTAGTGAGATAAAGAAAAACTATAGACGACTTATAAAAGAGTATCATTATGACTCAATAGCTAGTAAAAATCTTCCTCAAGAGATGCAGAAGTTTGCTGAGCAAAAAACACAAGATTTAAATGAGGCCTATGCTGCGATTAAAGAGGCTAGGGGCTAGCTGGCAAAGTAAGGAGTTATTTTATACCCAATTCCATAAATACTTTCTAAAGTGTTTTCTGGAAGTTTTTTTCTTAGCTTTGAAACTAGCTTTCTAATATTTTGAGGGTCAATACTCTCATTTTTAGAGTTATAGTTTTCAACTATATCTTCATTAGAATATATTTTCCCAACACTTGAAGTTAGAAGTTGAAGGAATATTATCTCATATTTTGTTAAATATATATTTTGATTTTTATCAAAAAGAGAGCTATCTTCTTTATTAAATGTAAAGTTTCTGTCAATTTGGATATTAATATAATCGATATCAGAGTTCTTTTTAGATGGTTGTGTGATTTTTTTGGAAGCATTGAGTAAAACGCTCAATAATTCTTGATAGTCAATAGGTTTTTTTATAAATTGTTCAATACCTAAATTGACTAAAGGGAGTAAGTATTTTGACTCATCATAAGCCGATAAAATAATTACAATTTGCTTTGGATTTATTTCATAAACTTTTTTTGTGAGTTCAACACCATTTAACTGTGGCATCTGTATATCAGAAAGTATTATGTCAAAATAATTTATATCATTTTTAGAGTAATCTAAATAGATTTCTAGAGCTTTTTTACCATCTTCAGCAGTTACTACATTCTTAAAAAAACTGCTGAGTATATCAGCTGTATTTTCTCTAAGCTCATCATGGTCTTCAACAAAGAGTATGTTTAAACTCTTTGTATATTTAATTAGTTCTTTTGAATTTATCATATTTAATACTTTATTTTTCTTTATTTATTACCTATTATATCAGGTATTAGTTCTATTTTCAAGATAAATAGATACAATTGCTAAAAATAATAATTGATTTTAATTAAAGAAAAGAGTATAGATGAAAATTACAATAAATGGCGAAACTAGAGAGTTTACTCAAGAGAAAACTCTTTTAGAAGTATTACAAGAACTTTCATTAGAAGGTAAGGTTATGGCAGCAGCTATTAATATGGACATAGTAAAGCAAGATAGTTGGGCTACACATAAACTTTGTGATGGTGATAAATTGGAGTTACTTGACTTTGTGGGTGGTGGCTAACTAGTCTCGATGGCTACAACAGCTATTGCATATTCACCATCGTGTGTAATTGATACACTACTATCAGTAATGTTAAATTTTTCAACTAGATGAGTGCTAAGGCTCAGTTTTGGTGCCCCTCTATCTGTTTTATATATAGTGATGTCTTTAAATGAGCACTCACTTCCTATACCTACACCAAGAGCTTTAGAAACAGCCTCTTTAACAGCCCAAAAACCAGATGCAGTTTTATAGTTTTTAACAAGTGCTATTTCATTTTTGCTGAGAAATTTTTGAAGTGCTTTGTCGCCAAAACGCTTCATTAAGCGTTCCATGCGAGAGGTTTTAATAAGGTCTATACCGATCATTTACTGAATAACAAATTCTGTAAAATAAATACCTTTGATTTGACCATCAGATATCATAGCATTGAGGGTATCCATGACTTGAGTTGAGATTTTTTGTTTCCCTTTTTTAGAAGAAATTTCTTCTAAAGTCTTAGATGTTAAAATTCTAATAATTCTATCTCTAAGTACAGGAGATTTAGCATCTAACTCAAGACTTAACTCTTCTCCTTCAAGTTCTAGTGACATTGTAACTTTTAGGTATCTACGTCCTGCATCACTTTTAAGGTTTACTGTAAAGGTATCTAGAGGGTATAAAATCCCAATTTCACTTAGCTGACGAGAATCATCATAGGTTGAACTTGAACTTCTTCTTGTTGTACTACTACTTCTTGAAGCACTCTGCTCTTTGGCTTGAGGTGCCGATGCAACTGCTTCTTCTTCATCTCCGCCCATTAGAAGTACTCCAACAACAGCACCAATAAGTATAATAAGAATTAAAACAACAATGATAATTATCATTAACATATTTGATTTTTTCTCTACAGGTTGTGCTTCTTCTTCTGTCTTCTCTTCTTCAGCCATTATTCTTCCTTGAAATTATTAATAGTGTTAGTATATCGGATAATCTTAAAATTTTTAAACTATATTCTCTTTAACTAAATCTTTGAGTGGTAAGAACTCATAAGAATCAGCATTATAATATTCTATATAGCCTGTTTCAATGTCGTAGTACCAACCATGAATAGATAAGTCACCTTTTTCAAAGCGTTTTTTTACTACAGGGTATGTAAGTAGATTCTCAATCTGTTTAATTACAGAAAGTTTTTCTGTTAAACGGAGTAAATCTTCTTTTGGAGCATTTGCACCAAGACTAAGTATTGCAGAAGTTTTTGCACTCTCTCCAAGTTCTAGCCATTTTTTTGTATGAACTAATGAAGGGTCTTCTAGTGTTTGGTATAGAGCACTACAAGCACCACAGTGAGTATGCCCACATATAATAACCTCTTGAACTTTAAGAACACTTACTGCATACTCAATTCCTGAGGCAGTGGCATGAAAGTCTTCATCGGGTCTATAGGGAGGAACAAAGTTACCAACATTTCTGATTACAAATAGATCACCTGGGTTTGATTGAACCATTAAGTCGGGTATAACTCTTGAATCAGCACAACCAATAAAGAGTGCTTTAGGTGATTGACCGCGTTTAACAAGCTTTAGAAGAGATTCTTTGTTTTTTTTAAAGTAAGTTCTAAAAAGCTTATTGCCTTGTGCGTAATCTTCCATATTCATAGTTAAAGTCCTTTAATCTACTTAGTTACACTCTTTAATTTCTAAAGTTTTAATCATCTCTTCAAAAATTGCACCAGACTCTCTATCTAAATCATCATGGTATTCAATCACTAAAACTTCTCTTCCCTTAGAAATACTTGTAGTGTAAGTCTCTGGTTTTATTTTATGTTTAGCAATAATTTTTTCAATACAAGCACAAACTGTCTCTTTCTCTTCTTCACCCTTGTATGCTAGTGATAATCTTGAAAATCTCTCTTCACTTCTGAACTCTGCATCTATCATTTTGTACCCTCTTGTATAATTATTTGAAATTATACAACTTTTTAGCAAAAAAAGAGGTTTTTTATTGCCTAAATTAGTACCACTCTAAAAGTTTACTCACTTCATCTACAACAAAAGTTTTAATATTTGTCTTTTCAAGAGGTTTTTTGGCTAAAAGTGCTTTTGAAATATTTTGCATATTTGCCTCCTTGAGCCTTACATCAAGGGCATACACCTCTCTTACATCACCTACTAATGAGACCTCTCCTATAAAGATGGTTTCCTTTGAGATTGCACGGTCTCTAAAACTACTTATAATGGCGGCTAGGACAGCTAAATCTGCTGCTGTTTCTGTGATTTTTATACCACCTGTTATGTTTATAAAAACATCATAACCTGAGAGTGGAATTTCTAGTTTTCTCTCTAAAAGGGCTAAAAGCATATTGAGACGATTATTATCAAACCCAGTAGCTTGGCGTTTAGAGTTTGGTGTATGACTCTCTGAGACAAGAGCTTGAACTTCGAGTATTATAGGGCGAGAACCTTCCATAACTACAGTTAGTGCAGAACCCGGTTGTTGGGAGTTTCGGTTGAAAAAACGCGATGCTATGTCTGTTGCAGAGACTAATCCATCACTTCTCATCTCGAAAACACCTATTTCGCTTGTTGGACCAAAACGGTTTTTAAATCCACGAAGAATTCTAAGCTCTTGGGAAGAGTCACCTTCAAAGTAAAGTACAGTGTCTACCATATGCTCTAAAACTCGTGGTCCTGCAATTGAACCCTCTTTTGTAATATGCCCAATAATAAAAATAGCAATATCTTTTTCCTTAGCTATTCGCATAAGTTCAAAAGTAATTTGACGTACTTGAGTAACTGAACCGGGTGCAGAGCTTATATTCTCAGAATAGATAGTCTGAATGGAGTCTATGATGAGAAACTCATACTCTCTATGCTCAAGCTCTACTAGGACTTGCTCTAGACGAATTTCACTTAAAAGGTAGAGACTATTTTCATTTGATTTCAAGCGGTTTGAACGAAGCTTTATCTGTGATGTAGACTCTTCACCCGTTACATAGAGAACATTTTTACCAAGCGAAGCAATATTAGAACCAACTTTTAGAAGTAGGGTAGACTTTCCAACACCTGGACTACCACCTATAAGGGTAAGAGAACCTGGAACTATACCCCCTCCCAAAACACCATCAAGCTCAGGATCAAGAGATGAGTATCTATAAACTTCACTCTCTTGTATATCGTTTATACTAATAGCTTTTGTGGCTTTTGAGGAGCTTGTTTTTGTCTGTTTAACAACCTCTTGTTGATGTTCACTAAGCTCTACAAATGAGTCCCAAGCTCCACAGTTTGTACATTTTCCCATCCATTTTGGAGTTGTAAGCCCACAGTGTTGACACTCAAATAGTATTTTTTTCTTAGCCATAATTCTACCTTGCTTGTGATTATGAAGGAATTATATGTAAATAAAAAGAGGAAGGAGTAAAATATGGCAAAACGCCATATTTTAAAAGAGAGAGTTTATTTCTCTTCTATAAAAAGAGCATCTAAAAGACCATCAACAAACTCATATTTGTCAAATGGAATCAAATCTTCAGGCTGTTCACCAGTTCCTATATAGAGAATAGGAAGTTCTAAAGCATAGGCGATACTAAAGACACTACCACCCTTAGCCGTTCCATCAAGTTTAGTGATAATGATACCATCAACACCAATCATCTCATTAAAAGCTTTGGCTTGAGCAATCGCTGAATTACCTTGTGTCCCGTCTAAAATAAGCAGAGTTCTATGAGGAGAACCTTCATGTGCTTTGTTACAGATACGGTTTATTTTTATAAGCTCATTAGCTAAGTTCTTCTGAGTATGAAGACGACCGGCTGTATCTATGATGACATTATCAAAACCTTTTGATTTTGCCGAGTCTATCGTATCGTAAGCAACTGCTGAAGAGTCATGCCCTTGCTTTGAAGATACTATAGGAATATCGAGTTTTTTTGACCAGAGAGTAAGTTGTTCTATCGCTGCTGCTCTAAAGGTGTCACCAGCTCCAAGAATAACTTTTTTACCCTCATTTTTGTATCGCTGCGCAAGTTTAGAGATAGTAGTAGTTTTACCAGCTCCATTTACTCCAACAATGAGTTCAACAAAAGGAGCTTTATACTCTGGTTCTTTGTATGTAGTATAAGCCAAAGTAGCTAGAAGTTTTGAACGGAGTATCTCCCGTGTAATTTTGTCTTGGTAGGTCTGATCAATTATGATTTCAACTAAGTCATACTCAACATCAGCCTCAAGTAAAATATCTTCTAACTCATCTTTGCTAAAGGTAATCTTTTTCTTTGGAGCTACTGTTTTAATAGCTGCAACAGTCTTACTTAAAGACTTTTTTATAAATCCAAACATATATTAAACCCTATTTTCCCAATGCTCTTTTGATGTCACTATCTATAAACTCTTCTTCGATAGCACCAATGTAGTGGTTAATGAGCTTTCCATCTTTATAAAGAGCCATAACCGGAATAGGGAATCGTTCCCCAAGTTTGAGTGTTGTTGCTAACTCTGAAATGAGACGTCTGTTAGCTTCAGAGTTAACTAAAACATACTCAGCTGAGTACTCTTTTTGAAACTCTGCTAGTTTTGCGTTAGTGATGCCATCTTCTACTGAAAGACCAATAACTACTAAGTCATCTTTATATTTTTTTTGTAGGCGAGATAAGTGTTCTGCAGCTGCACGACATGGTGGGCACCAAGTTGCAAATATATCAAGTATAACAACTTTTCCCTCTGCTCCTTCAAGAATAAATCCTTCTCCCTCTTTAGTGATAATATACTGTTCATTTTTTAAAGAGCTAAGTACATACTCATTTTTTGAAACCATTGAGTTGACTTCTTGAACCTCTGATGATTCAGATTTTTTTTCAGAACAGCCTTGAAATATAAGTGAAAAGAGAAAGATTAGAGCTAATAGAGAATTTTTATACATATAGATACCTTTTTGTTGTAAAATAATTGACGAAATTATAACCATAAAGATTTAAGATGCATCTTACAAAAACTACTTTTAGAGAACATTGTCTCAAAAAAATGAAAACTCTCTCTTCTCACAATAAAATATATAGAGATAAAAAGATAAATCAAGAGCTTATCAAAGAGTTGAAAAAATTTAAAAATAAAAATATTTTATTTTATTATCCATTAGGCTTTGAGGCAGACATTAGGCAGACCATCACAAAAGTGAGACGGGTTTCAAATATATATCTTCCATTTATGGAGCGCCAAAGTTTTAAGATGGTACCATTTAGATTACCGCTTAAGCAAAAGAAATTTGGTATTTATGAAGCGGGAAATACATTAAGAAATATAAAAAAAATAGATATAGTTGTTGTTCCAGCAGTTGGTGTAGATAAGAACTTTCAAAGAGTTGGTTTTGGAAAAGGGATGTATGATCGTTTCTTTGCCTCACTAAATAAGAGACCATATATAATTTTTATACAGCCTACTCTTTGTTATACAAAAGAATATATTTGCGATGATTATGATATCGCTTGCGATTTACTTCTAACACCATATAAAAAAATGCGAAACAAAGCTAAAGTCGAAAGAGGAAGATAAAATGTTAAATGAGATACTAATAGGTGGCTCTATTGCTACTGTTAGTGGGCTTGTTGGATTTTTTGTCTCTAAAAAATTAACTAGTGCTAACTTTGATATATACACAGATCAGGCTAAAGCGAAAGCAAAAGCGATTGAGAGTGAAGCGGAAGTTATACTGCAAAAGTCTACACTAAAAGCACGCGAAATGGAGCTTGAAGCAAACAAGAACTATGAAGGTGCAAAAGAGAGAGCCAAAGCAGATTTACATCAACGTGAAGATGATGTGATTAGAAAAGAGCAGAGTTTTAAACGCTATAAAAGTCATGAAGAACAGAAAATTCATGAAGATAGTGCAGCTGCAAAAGCAAAACTAGTTGATTTACAGAGAAATGAAAAATCTTTACACTCACTAAAAGACAAATATGAAAGTAAAATGGATGAAGCACTCCATACCATAGAGCATAGTGCTGGAATGACTCAAGAAGAAGCAAAAAAAGTTTTACTTGAGAAAATGGAAGAAAAATCTCGTTCAGAGATTGCACATATTGTAAGACGTTGTGAAGAAGAGGCAAAACAAGAAGCTAAGAAAAAGGCTAACTTTATTTTGGCACAAGCCACTAGCCGTTTTGCGGGGGAATTTGCACAAGAGAGACTTACAAACGCGGTACATTTAGATAATGATGAGCTAAAGGGGCGAATCATTGGTAAAGAGGGTCGAAATATCAAAGCCCTTGAGACACTTTTAGGTGTGGATATTATTATAGATGATACTCCAAATGCGATTCATGTAAGTAGTTTTAATCTCTATCGTCGTGCAATTGCAACAAAAACATTGCAACTTCTGATAGAAGATGGAAGAATTCAGCCTGCTCGTATAGAGGAGATATTTACTAAGGTCTCTGATGAGTTTGAAGCTGGAATCTTGGCTGAGGGTGAAGAGCTCATTGCAGATTTAAATATAGGTGTTATGCATCCTGAGCTTATGAAACTTATTGGACGTCTTCGTTATCGTGCAAGTTATGGACAAAATGCTCTCGCTCATACACTTGAAGTTGCACACCTTGCGGGTGTGATGGCTGCTGAAATGGGTGGAGATGTAGCTCTTGCTAAACGTGCAGGACTACTGCACGATATTGGTAAAGCATTGACTCATGACCATGATGGAAATCATGTTGATTTGGGTGCAGAGATTTGTACTCGCTATAATGAGCATAGTGCCGTTATAAACGCGATATATGCGCACCATGGACATGAAGAGATTATGTCTATAGAGTGTGGTGCTGTTTGTGCCGCAGATGCACTCTCCGCTGCTCGTCCGGGTGCAAGACGTGAAGTATTAGAGAGTTTCTTAAAACGTGTCACTGAAATAGAAGAGATAGCATCTGCGCATAGTGGTGTAAAACAGGCTTATGCCATAAACGCAGGTCGTGAAGTTCGTGTTTTAGTAAACGCGACACTTATAAATGATGATGAATCGATTTTAATGGCTAAAGAGATAGCAACAGAGATAGAAGAAAAAGTTCAATATCCTGGCGAAATAAAAGTAAATGTTATTCGAGAGAGTAGAACCATAGTATTTGCTAAGTAAACGCGGTCATTAGTCCGCGTTTAACTCTTCTTATTTATATTTAATTGTAACTACAACAGCACCTCTAACATCACCTTCTTTATAACCCATAGCTTTATCAAGTGGGTAACGCTGAGCAAGAGCACGTTTATACTCTACATCTTTTGAAATATCACCATGACATTTTAAACATAGTTTTTTCATTGTTAATGGCTTATAGTATTTGTATGTTTTTGCATCAACTCTCTGTACTAAGCCCTTAGGGAGAACTACATTTGCATTTTTGAGTGCTCTAAATGAGTCTAAAACAGCTATTTCATCTGCTGATGGAGCATTTGCAGGACTACGATATTTTGTACTAACTCTTTTGACTCTTACTCCAACAGGAAGTTTTTTATTTACCCTCTCTGTTATGTTGTATGCCTCATCTGCACAAAACTGAAGAGCTTTTAATGTGCTCCCTTTTTGCATTTTAGACTTGAGTTTTGAACCAAGAGTCTTAACAAGCATTTGAGAGCTTTTTTGACCAGTTTTTATTACATTTTCTAGTTCTTTATCTGCCTTAGTAACTTTACCTGCTAAAAGTAAAGTTGCACTAAGAGCTATAATTGATACTGTTTGAATTAATTTCATTTTTTTCCTTTAATACCCATCTTCCATCTCATTTATTTCTGAGTCATCA
>Ga0256824_10000838_pt1 | contig 11957 bp, 10 predicted proteins | sample CV67metaG_FD_191570 | JGI IMG/M metagenome (GOLD analysis project Ga0256824, IMG submission 191570) | Hydrothermal vent microbial communities from East Pacific Rise, Pacific Ocean - CV67 | ecosystem: Environmental > Aquatic > Marine > Hydrothermal vents | place: Pacific Ocean: East Pacific Rise...
TGCAGACCCAAAAAATGACTTAGCATTTAAAAAAATCTTTGGTGATGAAAATCATAAAGATTTACTAATCTCATTTCTTAATGCTACATTAGATTTTAAAAATGAAAAAGTCATAGTAGATGTAACATTAGCCAACCCTTACCCAGTACCTCGTATTCCAGACTTTAAAGAGACTATTCTAGATATAAAAGCAAAAAATAAAGAGGGTGAAAATTTTATAGTAGAGATGCAAAAAAAAATTTAGGTGATTTTACTAAAAGAAGCCTTTACTATACTTCTAAAGCTTATGTAGCACAACTTCCAAAAGGGAATAACTACACCATACTTAAAAAAGTTTACTTTATAGGGATACTTAATTTTAATATATTTGAAAATGAGAGTTATATTTCAAGACATCTTATAATAAACCAAGAAACAAATACTCAAGATTTAGATGATTTTGAGTTTACATTTATAGAACTTCCTAAGTTTAATAAAGAGCTTAATAAACTAAATTCTATTTTAGATAAATGGGTATATTTTTTAAAGAATGCTTCCAATTTAACTATGATACCAAAAGAGTATAACACTATAAAAGAGTTTCAAACAGCATTTGACATAGTGACACAAACAGCATGGGATGTAAAAGAGTTAGAAGTGTATGATTATATGGCATTAAAAGAGTTTGATGAAAAAAATGCACTTATAACGGCTGAGAGAAAAGGTATAAAACAAGGTATTGAGCAAGGTATTGAGCAAGGTATGGAAAAAGGGGCAAAGGTAGAAAGGTTAAATATTGCTAAAAGTTTACTTGATATTTTAGATGTAGAAACCATTGCTTTAAAAACAGGACTTACAATTGACGATATAGAAAATTTAAAACATACAACAATTAATTAAAAAATATAGGAATTAAACTTTATGTTACTCATCCAACTACTAACAATAACCATATTATCGTACATATCAGTAAAGCTTGTTATAAACTATGCTAAAAAACTACACCTTGTAGATATCCCAAATGAGAGAAGTCATCATTGTAGTATCACACCAAGGGGTGCTGGTATTGGGTTTGTTAGTGTTATTATCTTTGGGATAGCACAGTTTGAGTATAACCTCTTTTTAGAGTATTGGTATATTTTTACTTCACTTTTTTTAGTATTTTCTATAGGTATAGTAGATGACAAGTATGAGGTTTCTGCTAGATGGAAATTTATTGCTATCTTTATAGCTGTATTTTTGATGTGGTTGTATGGGGTTAGTATATATAGCTTTGGTATTTGGTTTGGGTATGAGTTAGTTTTACCATCTTTGGTGGCACTTCCATTTACTATGTTCGCACTTGCTGGTTTTACAAATGCTTTAAATCTTATAGATGGAATTGATGGATTATCTAGTAGTGTATCTTTAGTTATACTTAGTTTTTTTGCTATTATTGGATTTGAGTATAACAATACTTTGCTTATAACTCTTTCACTTTTCACTATGGCTAGTTTAGTTGGTTTTATGATTCTTAACTGGAATCCAGCCAAAATTTTTATGGGAGATAGTGGTAGTCTTAGTTTAGGGTTTATTATAAGTATATTAGCAGTAATTAGTTTAGAATATATCCATCCTATTACTATATTATATCTCTCAGCTATCCCCATATTAGATACTCTTATAGTGATGATAAGAAGAATTAGAAGAGGAAAATCTCCTCTTAGTCCAGATAAAACACACTTACATCATATATTAGTAAAATTTTTCGATATGAATGTAAAAAAAACAGTTATCTTTCTATCTTTATTACAGCTTATGTTCAGTAGTATAGGCTATATGCTAATAGAGATTATAAACAAAGACCACAACTCTATTGTACCACTTTTAGCTACTTTTGGTTTTGCTGTTATGTTTGTCGTTTTTTATATGATATTTACAGGGATAAAAAAACGTCAAATAGCATTAGATAAAAAGCAAGGGTATTAATTTATAGATATAAAGAATAAATTTAATTTTCTAGAATATATTTTGGAATGAATCAAAAAAAAGATGAAGATACTAAAAGGTTTTACTATCTTCATCTAATGCTTTTAAAGTAAAATAAAATTTTCTAAAATCTTAAGTCCATTATCATGACTTTTTTCAGGATGTGGCTGAATCCCAAAAACATTACCATGAGCTACTGCTGATGTAAACTCATAACCATAGTATGTTTTACCAATTATATCTCTCTCATTTTTACAATGAACATGGTAAGTGTGAACAAAGTAAAGATAATGTTCATCATCAAGACTCTCAAATAGAGGATGCTCTTTCGTAAACATACGATTCCAACCCATATGGGGGATTTTTAAAGGTGTTATAAATTTTGATTTATCGAAAATTTTAACATCACCTTTTATAATTCCTAAACCCTCATGCTTTCCAAACTCTTCACTACTCTCAAACAAAAGTTGCATACCTAAGCAGATTCCTAACATATACTTTCCACTCTTAGCATACTCACGAAGAGGTTCTATCATACCTCTTTCTCTAAGATGTTTCATAGCATCACCAAAAGCACCAACACCTGGTAATATTAGTTTATCGTACTCTTTAAATTTTTCTGGATTACTTTCCACAACTGTCTCTTCACCTAACTTAGCAAATGCGTTTTGAACACTTGCTAAATTTCCCATGTTATAATCAACTATTGCTATCATGTACTACTTTTCACTTTTGTAAATTTTATGTAAACGGCTAAACTTAGAATTAAGATTCCAACTCCACCTATTATAAAGGTAGCGTACTGTAATTTTTCAGGGTCTGTTATAGCAAACTTGAAAACTAACATTAAGGATTCTATAGATAAAGCTATAATAATAGAACCTAAAAACTTAACCATAGTTTTGTTTGGTCCAGAGATATTATGTTCTTTATGGTGTCCTAGAATCTCCTCCTCTATGAGGGTCTTAGCCAAATCAAATATAGCAAGAGATAATGTTAAAAGAATTGTAGCTTTAAACATATCGTCAATCACTAAATATGATAGTATTATATCATTTTCAAAAAAACTTTTAATCCCATGAGTAAAAAGTAACAAAGCAACTGCTATAAGTGCAATTGAGAACATCCCATAAGAGAACTTAAATACTTTACTAAACATCTCTTCAGATTTGTTTTGATGAGATATTTTCACAACTTCAGCAAGTGGCATATCTAAACAAGCTATATATTGAATCTCATCATTTTCATCAAAAATTGGTTGTGAAGCAGTAACTGTTAATTCACCTGTAATCAAAGATGGATAAGGGTCAGTTATGCTACATCTTCCCTCACGAACAGCTCTATAGTAGTAAGCTCTATCTGCTCTAATCTTACCAGCATCATCATTGAGTTGTTTGTTTGCTGTAAATGTTGGTGTAACTTGAACACCACGAGTATCTAGTAAGTAAACACCCTCACAATTTTCTAAATCTGCTTTTATCTTCAAAAGACGAGGCATTATCATCTCTTTTGAGATAGATGGAAGCCTATTTGGTATATTTTTAGAAAATAGGTAACAAAAATAAGCTCTAGCCTTTGTTCTACCATCTGAAAAACTTTGAATATCTAATGTAACCATTAAAATTTCCTCTTTTTTTATTCTTATTGTATCTAAGAGATTATTATAAATCTGTTACCTTTTCTATAAGAGGAACATAAATACTTGACAGAAGATACCCTAATAGTGTAAAATTACACCAATTAAACATAGAAAAACTCTTTCCTGCAATACAATCCCAAAAATTTAAACATTAAGGTAATTACTTTATGAGTGAAAACAATTCACAACAACCTCCTCGCAAAAACACTAAACCAAACTATAAAAACAACAAGACTCGTTCACATACACCTGTAAAAGGCGCTACTATTGATGAACTTCGTGTTCAAAATATTGAAGTATTAGTTGCTATGGCAACTGAGTTGAAAGTTGAACATCCAAATGAGTTAAAAAGACAAGATATAATTTTTGAAATTTTAAAGGCACAAACTAAACAGGGTGGTTTCATTTTATTTAGTGGTATCTTAGAGATTATGCAAGATGGTTATGGATTTATTCGCTCTATCGACAAAAGTTTTAATGAATCTATAAATGATGCTTATGTTTCAAATACTCAGATTAGAAGATTCGCTCTTAGAAATGGTGATGTTGTAACTGGTCAAGTTCGCCCACCTAAAGACCAAGAAAGATACTATGCTCTTATAAAAGTTGAAGCAGTTAATTCACTTCCACCTGAAGAGAGTAAAAAAAGACCTCTATTTGAAAATCTTACACCACTTTACCCGGAAGACCAATTTAAACTAGAGTATAGAGAAAAAGGGCTTACTGGTCGTATGCTTGACCTTTTCTCACCTATTGGTAAAGGGCAAAGGGGTTTAATTGTAGCACCACCTAGAAGTGGTAAAACAGAACTTTTAAAAGAGATTGCTCACGGTATTTCAAAGAACCATGCTGAAGTAGACTTAATGGTTTTACTTGTAGATGAGAGACCTGAAGAGGTTACAGATATGGAAAGAAGTGTTAAAGGTGAAGTTTATAGTTCAACTTTTGATATGCCAGCAAAAAACCATGTTAAAGTAGCTGAGATGGTAATTGAAAAAGCAAAAAGAAGAGTTGAACTTGGTCGTGATGTAGTTATACTTCTTGATTCTATCACTCGTCTTGCTCGTGCTTACAACACAGCTACACCATCAAGTGGTAAAGTTCTTTCAGGTGGTGTTGATGCTAATGCTCTTCATAAACCTAAACGATTCTTTGGTGCTGCTAGAAACATTGAAAATGGTGGTAGTTTAACAATTATTGCCACTGCTCTTATAGATACTGGAAGCCGTATGGATGAGGTTATCTTTGAAGAGTTTAAAGGTACTGGTAATATGGAAGTTGTTCTTGACAGAAAAATTGCTGAAAGAAGAATCTTCCCAGCTATTGACATCCTTAAATCTGGAACTCGTAAAGATGAACTACTTATTGGTAAAGATACTTTACAAAAAGTATTTATTCTTCGTCAAATGTTACATAAACAAGATAATGAGGTTGAAGCACTTAAGTTTATCTACACAACTATGGGTAAAAAAGATACAAATGCTGAATTTCTTGAGAGTATGAACACAAACTAGATGAATGTTGGTGTATTTGATAGTGGGATTGGTGGCTTAAGTGTTGTTAAGTCACTCTTAGAACACCAACTTTTTCAAGAGATAATCTACTACGGAGACACAGCTCGTGTTCCTTACGGAATCAAAGATAAAAACACAATTATCCGTTACGGTTTAGAAGCAGTAGAGTTTTTCAAAAATTTTGAACTTGACCTAATCATAGTCGCTTGTAACACTGTTAGTGCTTACGCTCTTGATGAGATGAGAGAAAACACATTTTGCCCTATCATTGGGGTTGTAGATGCTGGTGTTAAAGCTACATCAAACAGACTTCAAAATAAAAACTCAAACATTTTAGTTTTAGGTACTAAAGCTACTATAAACTCAAAAGCTTATGAACTGCAACTAAATAATTTAGGGTTTAAGAATCTTCAAACTAAAGCTACAAGCCTATTTGTTCCTCTTGTTGAGGAGGAGATTTATAGTGGTGAGATTCTCGAGGCAACTTTTAAATACTATTTTAAAAACATAGAATCTCCTGATGCTATTATTTTAGGTTGTACCCATTTTCCGCTTATCTCTAATGCTCTTGAAAACTATTTTGGAAAAGAGACTAAACTTATTCACTCAGGTGATGCGATTGTTGAGTATCTTGAAAATAGATTTGAGTTTAAAAACAAATATCCAAATCCTAAAATGAAGTTTTTTGCTTCAGAAAATCCAGAAGCACTTAGAAAAATAGCTAAGAAATGGTTAAATCTATAAAACTGTATTCTATAATTAACGCATAAAATGTTAAAATCAATAAAAACTGGAGCATAATAGTGAAAGAATCTTCTGAAGTATTAGCTAGAAAATATCGTCCATCAAATTTTGATGAATTAATTGGTCAAGAAACTATTACTCAAACTTTATCTCTTGCTCTTGATTCAAATAGACTCTCTCATGCTTACTTATTTTCAGGGCTTAGAGGTAGTGGTAAAACATCTACTGCTAGAATCTTTGCTAAGGCTCTTGTATGTGAAAAAGGTTTAAGCCATCAACCTTGTGGAGTTTGTCAAAACTGTATTATGGCTGTTGAAAATCGTCATATGGATATTATAGAGATGGATGGTGCTTCATCTCGTAAAATTGATGATATTCGTGATTTAATTGAACAAACAAAGTACAAACCAGCTATTGCTAGGTTTAAAATCTTTATAATAGATGAAGTTCATATGCTTACAAAAGAGGCGTTTAATGCTCTACTTAAAACTCTTGAAGAACCACCATCTTATGTTAAGTTTATCTTAGCAACAACAGACCCGCTTAAATTACCAGCGACTATTTTAAGTAGAACTCAACATTTTAGATTCAAAAAGATTGCTACTAACAAAATTATAAACCATCTCATACATATTTTAAACCTTGAAGAGATTGAGTACGAGAATGATGCTTTAGAGATTCTTGCTCGTAGTGGTTGTGGTAGCCTTAGAGATACACTTACACTTCTTGACCAAGCAATTATTTACTCTAAAAATCATATAGATGTTAATACCGTTACAGATATGTTAGGTCTTGTTGACCCTGAGTTTATAACTAAACTTTTTGAAGCTGTATTTGCTAAAGATTATGACAAAATTGTTGAGTTTACTAAAAAACTTGAGGATTATGAAGCTGAGATGGTTGTTGATGAACTAATAGTTTACATAAAAGAGAAAATGTACAATCAAGATGCTCTTTTTTCAACTCTAGTTATAGATAGATTTTTTAGGATTCTTAGTGATTCTAAATATCTGTTTAGTATAAATGCTGATGGTTCATTTGTGTTGTCTATGATATTTTTTAAGATGGTTGAGGCTCTTCGTATAAAAGAGATAGACCAGATGATAGAATCTTTACAAAAAGAGATTCCTAGAACTGATGTTACTATCTCACATAATATTCAAGAGATAGTACCACAAACTAAAGTTGAAGTAAAAAAAGTAGAAAAGCCTAAAGTAGTAGAAAAAACTACACCTGAAGTTAAAGAACCATCTGTTTCAACTGTAGCTATTTTTGATGCTCTGAAACTAAAAATTAGGGATAGAAACTACCAACTAGCAGATGCTTTTGACAGAAGTATAACTTTTATATCTTATGAAAACGATATTTTAACTTGGGAAAGTTGTGCCAATGATGAAGATAAAAAAACATTAACTTATGGTTACTCAGCTATAAAACAGTTAGTTAAAGAGATTTTTGGATTTCACACAAAAATAAAACATAAACCTTGTTCTAAACCTAAAGTTGAGTTGGTAGAGGTTCAATCTAAGCAGGAGATAAATCCTCATCAAGAGAGTTTTCAACCAGCATCTATGATTGAGGATGTGGAAGTTGGTGGTAGTGCCTCTTGTGTTACAAATTGTGTTTCATCAGATGATGTAAAAGAGGTAGATGGAGCAACTATTTTAGATGAACCTATGGTTATAAAAGCTACTGAACTTTTTGAAGCTACAAAAAGAATCGTTCAGTCAAAAATCTAATTTTTAAAAAAGATTTTTGAGTAACTAAAATTTTCCCTTTGACAAAATTTTAAAATATTTTCATAAGGGATAGAGTTTCTTCTTTTAATTGTCGCAAAATTTATTTGCGATATCTCAAGAACATTTGCTACATCTTTATCTAATATTTTACATCTTTTTTCATCTGCTAAATACTCTTTTACTATTAAAATAATTGTTTTAAAATCGTTCATTATCTATTCCTATTTCTAAACTTTTTTAATTATAACTAGCAATTAAAATAAAGTTTAAAAATATGACAATTTGTTAAGTAAGAATAACCTAGAAATTAATTATAACTTTTTTCAGTATTGAGTAAATCATAAATATTTCGTGTGTTTTCACAAATATTATTATGTTTTTCCATTAAGAAACTATCTTTTACTTTATGTTTAGAACTATGTATCTTCGCAGTAATTATATTTATATTTAATTCTTCAAAACAGTTCATAATGTGAGCTAGTACACCTTTTTGGTTTGTAGTATGAACACTTATCTCGGCATGTGTTAAAGAGTGCTCACAGTCAATATTTATCTCTGATTTTTTAATCTTTACATTATGAAGTTTAACTTGTTTATTCATATCAAAAGCATTCTCTACAATCTCATCTATAAGATTTAGTTCATCACCACTAACATTATGTAAAAACTCTATTTTAAAGTATTTAACATCATCAAATAGAGTGAAAATTTCCATACTTCTTACATTTAAGTGAGTAAGTGTTGCTAATAGATAGCTAATATTTAAAGGGATTTTTCTAAAAATTTCTATGCTTAATGAATTAGTAGATTCTATACTATAACTATACTCTTTTGTTTCTCTAGCCTTTTTAGCAATATTTACTATATCTTGAGCCGTATGTTTAAAAAAGAAAAGGTTTGATTCCACTCTTAGAATCTTTTTTTGAAGTAATCTTGGTAACTCTTTAAATTCACTAAGGTTTTGTACCCTTTTTTCAATAGTAAGTCTTTTAGTAGCATCTGTAATTCTGTCACTATTTTGAGAAACTTCCAAAGCACTTAGATATAAATCGTAAAGTAGTTTAGAGTTAAAAGAGTTAAAAGTATCTCCACCAACACCATTTATGTCAGCATAAGTTAGGATGTATAAAAGTTTTAGATTCTTAGCATCTTTTATGTTAGACATAAATTTATAAAGAGTTTTTTCATTGTGAATATTCTCTTTAAAAGCAACATTACTCATCAGTACATGATGTTTAATTAGTGTAACAGCACGGTTAATTAGTTCATCATTTAGTTTTAAATGTTTAGTAAATGGAATTATAAGTTTTGCTCCAACTTCACTATGGTCTTGTTTTCTACCTTTTCCTGTGTCGTGAAGTAGAGTTACAATTTTAATAAGAAGTTTTTCATTAGAATCTAGCTCATTATAAAGTTCTTGAATAAAAGGCTCTTTTATATTTTCAAGTGCTTCAACACATTTTATAGAGTGTATATCAACAGGGTAGGTATGGTAGCCATCAAATTGTGGGAGGTGGAGAACTTTTCTAAAGTTTGAAAATAGTTCATGTAAGATTCCAGCATCATAAAAAAGTTTTAAAAATGAGTAAACATTTCTTTTAGATAACAACTCTTTTAAAAGTGAATATGTTTTTACTTTTAATGGATGAGAAATTTTTGTATATGTAAATTGATTTAAAAAACCAGCATCAAAATGGTAGAATTTATCTTCAAGTGAAACTAAAATCTCTAATAGAGCATTGATGTTTAAAGGTTTTAGTTTATAAGAAGCAAATAACCGACCATCAACCTCATAGATTCCTTTTTTGATTCTATTGTGTTTAAATTTTGATATATAGCTTTTATCTACTAAATAAGGTCTAACCATTTTTTTCACAAAAATTTGAGTAAAGTTGTTGATTCTCCATTGAGCAGATAAAACTTTAGTAACCATTTTTTGTTGATTCTTAAACCCAAGCATAGAACTAACTTGTGGAATATACTCTAAAAGAAGTTTATCCTCCTGTTTATTTGCTATAAGATGTAAGGCACTTCTAACACGAAAAAGTAACTCTAAAGCTATACGATACTCTTTATATTCATCTTCAGTTATAAGCTTATTTGTAAGTTCTCTTAAACTTCTTACACCATAAATTGTTTGTGCCACCCAAAAAAGTAGTTGAGAATCACGAAGCCCACCAACAGATTCTTTTATGTTTGGTTGCATAGAGGTTGGGTGTTTTTTTCGTCTAATCTGTGCTTCTTCAATTTTAGCAAGTATAAACTCTTTTTGTTTATAAAGTCTGATTTTTGTTAACTCTCTTGATGTTGCTTGCCAAGTGAAGTTTGAACCAGTTATAAAGCGAGATTCCATTAAAGCTGTTCTTATAGTGTCATCTTCATTACTTGCTTTAAAAAGGTCACTTACCTCGTGAACTCTATGCCCTAGTTTTAGTCCAGAGTCTAGTATAAGATAAAAAAGTTTTTCAATTATAAGTTCACTATTGTAACCATCAACTTTATTATAAACTATAAGCAGGTCAATATCACTATGAACACAAAGTTGCTCCCGTCCATAACTACCAAGTGCTACTATGGTTATAGGGATGGAGTTTCTCATAGGTAAGTAGTTTCCAAAAAGTCGTCTAAGTACAGTTTTATACATTAGGTCGATTATAGAATCTAGTTTTTTAGTATGCTTAACTAAAAAATCTTTCCCTTGAGAACTCTCAAAAAGTTCATTTAAAGAGCTTTTATACTCATTTATATATGCTTTGAAAAGTTTAGATAACTCAAAATCAGAACCATTTTTTTCTATAATATCTTCAATTTGTAACTTTATATCCAATGAAAACTCCTAATATTTTTATAATTATAGTAAAGTTGTTTTAAGTTAGTTATAATCAGCCAAATTTTTTAAAAAGTTGGAAAATTAAAATGACTATAACAAAAAGAGTTACATTTATTGCCAAAGAGGGTAGTGAAGCTAAGATGAAAGAGCTTTTATCTGCGATGGTAGTACCTAGTAAAGCTGAAGATGGTTGTCTTTTTTATGAGATATTTCAGTATGAAAATAATAGAAGAAAATTTATGGCAGTAGAAACATGGAGAGATGAAAAATCTCTTGATGGTCATAAAGCATCTGAACATTATAAAGTTTATAAAACATCTTATGAACCATTTTGTGAAAAAAAATATACAGACGAGTTAGAGGTTTTAGGTTAATCCCTAAATAATACAGAAATGGGAAAAGTTTTAAACTTTTCAAACTAGATTAGTTTTTAATTAATCTGATAATAATTCAAGGAAAATTATGTATTTATTTACAAGTGAAGTAGTAAGCCCCGGTCATCCAGATAAATGTGCTGATATTATAGCAGATAGCATTGTTGATGCTTTAATCATAAAAGATTCTAAAAGTAGAGTTGCGAGTGAAGTTTTTGTAGCTGGTAAACATGTAGTTATTGGTGGGGAAGTTACATCAAAAGCAAACCTTAGTGATAAAGATTATGAAAAAATAGTAAAAGATGCTCTAATCAAAATTGGTTATGATGGTAAAAGTGCTTTTACTAAAGAGCAATGTTTATACCCATCTGATGTAAAAGTTCAAGTTTTACTAAATCGTCAATCACCAGATATTAACCAAGGTGTAGACCAAGAAGATGGTGAAACTGGTGCTGGAGACCAAGGGATTATGTTTGGTTATGCTTCAAATGAGACTGCTGACTATATGCCTGCTGCTATAACTTATGCAAGAATTTTAAGTGATAAAGTGTATAACTATGCCTTAAAACATAACCATAAACTAGGTGTTGATATAAAAACACAAGTTACACTTGACTATGGAAATAAAGAGAATTTTGAGAATTGTAACCCTCAGTCTATTCATACTATAGTAGTATCTGCTCCATCAAATGAAGATATCGATATAGCTGAGGTTAGAGAGTTACTTCAAGGTCTTATAGATGATGCTGGTCTTCCAACAAACCTTTATGACCCTAAAAAGACAATTATCCACTTAAATCCAACTGGTAGATATGTAAGCCACTCTCCACTTCACGATTCTGGTCTTACTGGTAGAAAACTTATAGTAGATAGTTTTGGTGGTTATGCTCCTATTGGTGGTGGTGCTCAAAGCTCTAAAGATTACACTAAAGTTGATAGAAGTGGTCTTTATGCGGGTAGATGGATAGCTAAACATATAGTAGCTTCAGGGTTTGCTAAAAAATGTTCAGTTCAACTATCTTATGCTATTGGTGTAGCAAAACCAACATCAGTTTCAGTAGATACTTACGGTACAGCTTCTAAAGGTTTAGATGATGATAAACTCTCAACTTTTGTAAGTGAAAACTTCTCTTTAACTCCAAACTGGATAACTGAGAAATTTGGTCTTGA
>Ga0256824_10000839_pt1 | contig 11915 bp, 11 predicted proteins | sample CV67metaG_FD_191570 | JGI IMG/M metagenome (GOLD analysis project Ga0256824, IMG submission 191570) | Hydrothermal vent microbial communities from East Pacific Rise, Pacific Ocean - CV67 | ecosystem: Environmental > Aquatic > Marine > Hydrothermal vents | place: Pacific Ocean: East Pacific Rise...
TTTAAATAATTATACCCTAAATAGTTCAGGAGCAACCTAATCATAAATAACATCTCCAAAAAGTTCAAACACCGATATTTTATCTCCATAACTAATATTAAGTTGATTATTTACTATGCTGTACTCACTCTATTTCATATTATAATTTGCTTCAAAATATCTTTTTTTTTCTTTTTTCTTTCTTATTCTCTCTCTTTCATAGTAGTTATCAATTGGTTCTTCTACTAAATCCATTGTATCGAGTAATATATCTATTTCTGTCTTTGGTCCAATCATTTTTTCATATCTTCGTTTTGGCATTACACCAAAAGCCATTTGTTGAACAGGAGTTAGTCTAGATATATAATCTTCAGCTATCTCTTTTCCCATTTGCTCTAAAACATCGTTTTCTTCTTTTGGAGATAATTTATCAAAATTAACTCCATTTGGGAAGCTTTTATATTTTGATAAACTATTAGGCATATGAGTTTCCTTCATTTTGCAAATCTTCTTCAATCACATCAAACAACTGTGAGACTACTTGTGTGTCATATACTTGAAAATACTGAGCAATCATATCATACACATAGTTCTCATTTTCAATACCATAACCAACCATAACTTGGCAATTATCATTTAAGATATCATCAACAACTTTTTCATCTAATGTTTTAATAAATTCATTTGTTTTTATAATTTATTTCCTTTAATATTCTCCAAATAAACTTCTTTACTTCACATGCAACATAGTTGTTATGATTTCATCGGCTAAGCCTTTCTCTACAGACTCTTGGGCATCAAAGTATCTATCCCTGTCTATCATTGCTTGTACTTTATTTTTTGGAATATTACTATTATCACTGATAATTAGGTTGATTTTTTTCTTCATTTTTAAGATACGATTTGCTGTTATCTCTATGTCTGTAGCTTGACCTTGAACACCACCGAGTGGTTGATGTAGCATTAGTTCACTGTTTGGTAGCATGTACCTTTGGGAACCACATAAAAAGATAAGGGCACCCATAGATGCTGACAATCCCATAGTATATGTGTATACAGGTGCTTCTATTAGATTCATGGTATCAATTATTGCAAATCCATCCATAACACTTCCACCAGGTGAACTTATATATAGATGTATAGGCAAAGTAGAATCTTTTGCATTTAAGAACATAAGTTGTGCTGTAATTGCACTCATAGACTCTGCTCTAATTGGTTCATGTAGTAGTATAATGCGATCTTCATACAACTTGTTAAAAAGGTTCATCGCCTTGTCTTCACCATCTTGGCTAAATGTAACTGCTGGAATATATGCCATCTTTTTTCCTTTTCTGATTAAATATTTTCATATTGTATCTAGGCTCGGAACATTTAATTGTTCTTAAAAATATCCCCTCTATAGAAGATTATTTGATTTATTTTGAAAATATTTTGATACAATAATTATTACATATATGGAGATTATTTTATGCATAAAACATTAAGACCTTATCAAAAAGATATTATTGATAGAGCTAAAAAAGCTAAAGATAACATTCTTATTCAAGCTCCCACAGGATCAGGAAAAACACTAATTGCTGAAAAAATAGTAGCTCATAATGGAAATAAAAATATGACATCACTGTTTTTAGCACCTAAATTAAATTTACTCGATCAAACAGCAAAAGCATTTGAAAATTTAAACCCTCAAATCATACATGGTTCCAACAAAAAACCTATTGATGAAAATGCATCTACTTTTGTAAGTACCATCCAAACTATCAGTAGAAGACCAGAGTTACTTGAAAAAATGAAGTTTGATTATATTATTCTTGATGAGATGCATTATGGAGCTAAAGGTAAGATGCAAGAAGTCATCAAAAACTCTCATGCAGGAAAGGTTATAGGTCTCTCAGCTACTCCTTATGATAGCGAAGGAAAATTATTAACAGATGACTTTGATACCATCATCAATGACTATGATGCTAAATATATGGTTGCTAATGGCTATTTAGTTGATATAGTTAGTTATGAAGCATATACTCCAGACCTACAAGGTGTAAAAATAAAACAGGGTGACTGGGATATGAAAGAGCTTGACCATAGGTTTAACACTCCTCAAGTTATAACAAAAGTCATCTCAGCCACAAAAGACATTATTCAAAAAAGAGATAGAACTATTGTATTTTGTATAAATATTGCACATGCCGAAGCTATGAGTGATGCCTATGAAAATGCTGGAATTAGTGCTGCTGTAACACATTCTGAAATTTCCAAAGAGTTACAAGAACAAAGACTTCAAATGTATAAAAATGGAAAACTCAAAGTTTTAGTGAGTGTAGATCAATTAACAACAGGTTTTGATGTCCCAGCAACAGATACTATAGTCCTAGCAAGAGCAACACAAAGCCAAAATTTATATAAGCAAATAGTTGGTAGAGCTTTAAGAGTATCTCCTGAAACAAATAAAACAGATGCAGTTCTACTAGATTGTGGTGGTGTGGTATCAAGACTAGGCTTGCCCCTTGAGCCTATTGAGTATAAAGCAAAAAAGTCACGAGTAGCAAAACCTTATTTTTGTGAAGAGTGTGGTTCTACTAAGCCAAGAGAAACAAGTATTATTAATGACAAGAAAGAACTTGTGTCCATCTGTCCAACCTGTAAAAATATAAAAGAGTGGAAAAATAATTTACTATATGATTGTAAAGAGTGTAAACGATTTTATAGTTATCAAAGTGATAAAGCACTATTTGATTTCACATCTGATGACTACCATATAAACTGTCTTTGTGGTTCTAAAATATATTTAGGTTCCATAAATGATTTAGATATAGGATTTAAAATTGTAACAGATAAAGAGGCTTATGAACTTAAAAAAAGTATTGCTGAAAATCCAGATACCCCACTTAAGATTCTTAAATCATATGCGGAATTTGAATCTGATAAGGTACGACATAATGTAGCAAATAATGAGAATATAAATGAAGAGATTTTTTTGATACTGAGTACTGATAAATCTCGCTATATAAGAGCAACTATTGCTCGGCATAAAAACATACCAACTAAAATACTTGTTCAATTGGCAGATGATGGAGAGTATTTAGTACGAGAGTCTGTAGCTAAAACCCCTAATCTTCCAGCTGATATATTGGAAAATATGGTAAGAGATGAACATCATTCTGTTCGAGAAGGTGCTGCTCAAAACCCTAATTTATCATCTCATCTCATAGAGGAACTTTCAGAAGATAAGTATTATCGGATTAGAAAATGTATAGCAGAAAGAGAAAACTGTCCTATGAAAATTTTAAAAAAACTTTCAAAAGATAGTGATAAGGATGTAAGGAGAGGTGTAGCAAAGAATGAAAACTGTCCATCTGATATGTTGGAATTACTTATTGATGACAATAATAATAACGGCATACACTCTATTAATTATGATATTGCAGAACATCAAAACTTATCTATAACAATTGCTAAAAAATTATCTTACAAACAAAATTTTGATATAAGACTTCAATTAGCTTATAATCCAAATTGTCCTATATCTATTTTAGAGTATATTGTTCAAGATAAAAAAATCTTATCTATGATAAAGGGTAATGCTACTGTGTATGCTAGCGCTCGTGACATCTTGCTAAGGCTTAATAAATGACTATCCAATAGATAAAAGCTAAAGTTGAGAAAATGTTAAATTGAATACGAGAGTATATGGTTAGTATTTATATACTGGAATGTCCCCAACAAACTAGACATTTAATAATTCAGTAAAATTACTTCTTCACATTTAAAGATTAATATATAGTATAATTATTTACATAATCAACCTGAGGCTTACATGCACAAAGAGTTAGTAGCTTAGTTTCTTTTAGAACTGTTTGTTACTAAGGTGTTTAGTGTGTTTTAGAATTTAGTTTATAATTGTTCCGGCAGCTTATCGACAGCCAAGTATTTATTTTTTTACTCCGACTAAATAATATTCATTTGCCTAATTTCTAATGTTTCTCCCTCTTCTTGAATATTTTTAAATGTATAATAAAGTGCTCTTTCCGGATCTGGATATGCAGGATCGGGTGTAATAAATAATGTTTTAAATCCATTTTCATTGATATATTTACGAATTAGGTCTTGGTTTTTACTTTGAAGTTTTGATATCTCGTCTATAATCAAAAAGAAAGGTGTATCCTCTATTTTTTTATTAGTATACCTACTTAATATAGCCATAGCTATTGCTACTTTCAATAAGATGTTACCACCAGACGAACTCTCATCTTTTATATTGAGCTTATTTTCAACTCTTTTACCATTTTCAATATAAGACATGGAAAGGTCAATTGTATCTAATAGGTTGATAGAGTTACTTGATGCCTTCTTCTTTATTTCTTGTAATATTGACTCAATATCAGCTATATTACCAACTGATTTTGGGATATCATGATAGAACAACGAATCATTAGAATATAGACCTATTGTGTCTTGCACTTTTTTGGCTAAAGAATCCAGAAGTGACTTTATTGAATCATTTCTATTTTTTGAACTATCAGTCACTAATTTAATATCTTTTATAACTCCAAAATCTGCATGAGATAAATTTCGATTAATAGATGCCTTCGCTTTTTCGAACTCATTCTCTAAATCATTAAGACTTCTTAATTTACCAGGAATCGTACCACTTAAAAATGCTTTGAAATTATTATGGTTTCTTTTCTTTTCGCTTTGATATTTATTTTTTTCGAAACTCTCTAACTCTGTTAGCCCATCAAGAATATTATCAAGTTCAGAGATATTCGTAACCTCATCAAATTTATGCATATTAAAACTCAATTCTATAAAGGAGTAAGATTCTAATTTTCTTAGAGTATCAATAGATGTTCTAAGCTTGGATTTTTGATTTCCATAAACCCTGACTATCTCTTCATAAGAATGAATAATATCTAGTAATAAATTTGTAGTTTCAAGTATATCTTCAGGCATATCAAACTTCAATGACTTTGCTTTATCAATACCTTTACCATAATTACTATGTCTCTCTTGTAGAACACTTTTCTTATCACTTAGCATATCTGTATTTTTTTTGATATGGGTACTTAATTTTTTAACCAACTCTTTTCTAGATAGGTAGAGTTTATTATATTTACTAGCTATCATCTCTTTAAATGGAAGCTGAATAATAAGCTCTTTAGATTCCTCATATTCCTTGATATACTCAATCGCCCTCAAAGAGGATTTATATTTTTTATCTAATATTTTTACTTCATTAGATAATTCCAAAATCATATCATCTTCATTAATAGATTTTATATTTTTATTTAGAACTTTAATCTTATTGTGAGCTTCATTAATTCTATTTTGAGATGCTTTTAATTCCTGTTTTTTTATTACATTTATATTAAAATTTCTTTTCTCTAAACCTTTCTTAATCTCAGAGTATTCAGTCTTTTCTAATAGTTTCAATTCTTCATTTTTCAAGCTATTTTCATTATCTAAATTAATTATTTTACTACTATTTGATTCTCTTTTTTCTTTGTATTTGTCATTAATTTCTCCTATTTTTACTATCTGTTCTTCTAATAATTTCTCTATACTTTTTTTAGCTTTAATAATATTAATACTATATGCCGACAATTCTGCAATTAGGTTCTCAATCTCTTTTAAATTAGATTCTAGTTGTGCTTGTAAATCATTCTTTTCCTCATCAAGTTTTATAAGTACAGCTCGATACGCCTCTTTTGAATTTCTAAGATATTCAACTTTGTCTTGTCTAGTAACTTTAATTATTTCCAGTGCTTCGTCTTTTGTTGGAATTGAATCGAGCTTCTCTAGATTAATCTTAAAACCTAATGGTGCTTTAGAATCAATTATCTCTGGTTGAAGTTCATCACATGATATCTTTAAAAGGTTCTTATCCAGTATCGGATAAATACTCTTTTCCCAACCATCTATTTCATTAGATAAAAATGCATTAAAGCTATTTGCAATTGGATTTAATATAGCTCTAGCATTTGATATTTTATTATTAAGGAATACCCTTTTTGATGCAAGAATTTTTGCATTGTCACTTCTTAATTTAAGATATCGTTTCTCATGTTCACGAATTTTCAACTCTTGCTCTAATTGGAGATTCTCCGCTCTTTTAATTTTCTTCTCTATAGAAGTCACTTTCTCATCATTGACATCTTTTTGTGTTTGAGCAATGAGTAGTTTAGCCTTATACTCACCTTTAATAAGTTGTTGAGCTTTTAATATCTCTATATTAATTGCAGTGTTACTATCTCTAAGAATTTTAATCTCATCATATATAACTCTTATTCTAACTTTAACATTATCTTTAAGTACTTCATACTCTTTTTTTATCTCAAGAATTTCGTTCTCATGATTAGATTTTTCTATCTCACTTAAAGTGAAAATATTTTGCTGCATCTCATTTGGAATGATAGTTTTTATTTTATGATTGATTTGCTCTATCTGATTTTCTATCTCTTTTTGAGCGGTAGTTTGTTTATCCATTAAGTTCTTTAGACTATATCTTTTATTATTAAGTTCTTTATCTATTCCATCACATAGATTAGCAAGAGTTGTATTTTCAGCTATATCAAGAGGGTCGAATTTTTCTCGAAGTGATTCAAGTTTCATTATCTCTTTTTCAAGAGCTTTAATTTTTTTCGATAATCTCTTTTCAAAGCCCCCATATAATAAATCTATTTTATTACTTCTCTTTTTATAGTTATGAAGTTCCTCTATAATCTTAGCTATTGATTCCTCTTGGGTATTAAATTCTGCTATCTCTAGAGGATATCTATATGCTATCTCTCTGCGCTTGATAAACTCCTCTTTCTCAAGTGTCAGTAATTCATCTTTTATTGCCAATGCTTTTTTTAAAGAACCTCTTGAACTATCAAAAGTTTTGAAAAAATGATATGACCTTGAAAAGCCATTAAGTTTACGAATAAAATCATCGTAATCAATATTAAGCATTTCATCTTTTCTATCAAGCGATTTTTGTATAGCTTCTTTAATATCTCTAGCAGTTACAATTGCTTTATCAATATTAAATATCATGTTAAATATATCAAGAAATATTTTATAGTTATCTATTTTTGCAATACTAAAATCAAGATATTTCTTATTCGAACCATATAAGATAGATGTATATTCTTCAATAGTTTCTGGTTTTCTTTTTAAAGATGCACTTTTGATATATCTTTCGATTTCTCTAAAATCCACAAGTTTTCCATTTTTAATAATCTCATTCGAATTAAATTTCTGCTTACTGAACCATCTTCTTATTGTGTCATTTCGTCTGTATGTAAATATAAAAAAAGATTCAAATACATATATAATATAAGAGTCATCTAAAGGCAAATAATGTTTTGCAAAAGAGTCTTTACTCCGAGGAATACCTAGTTTTTGTCCATCTCCATTATATAAAAAGTGTAAAGCTCTTGTAGTAGTAGTTTTACCACTAGCATTATCCCCTACAAAAAATACCTCTTTAGAGAGGTCAATATCTGCAAATTGAAAATTTGCGGAATTTATTAGTATCATTCTCTTTAACATTATTCTTCTCCTCCTTCAATGGAATCAACTATAGATAAGTAATAATTAATAGAGTCAAGAAGTTTATATTTATCTGTATTACTATCATATACCCGTTCAATAACATTCTTATCTTCTAAGTGTTTAAAGAGTTGTTCCAGCATACCTCTTTCATCATCTTTATTATTTATATAAGAGGGGAAAGAAAGCTTATCCCTTATACTACTATCATCTCTTTTTACATTTTCATAACTAACAACTGTGTTGATAAAGGAGATTGTATCCCCTCGGTCTAACCTGGGATATAATTGTCTTAAAAAAGCAATCGCTACAATAATGTCCCTATTTTTATTAATAAATAGTTGTTGTTCCTTAGCATTTAACTTAGCTTTTTTAGAGATATAGAAGTATCCACCTTCTCCAATGAGTCTGTATCCTATTTTATTGATTAGCTCATCAAGTTCATAAAAAAAGCTGTCTGTGAGTAGCATATTCGCAAGTTCATTATATTGTGATGAGTTTGTGGATATTATTTTCCCTTGAGATAATATTTCAAATGCTTTTGCTAAATCCATTTTGCTACCTTTATTTTATTACTATTAAATTCATTTGTATCAAGAAGAATATTCTCTCTATAGTTTTGAACAACAGTTAAATAAGCTTTGAATGCATAGCTTTTATCCAATTGCTCATCTTTAAATTTTTCTATTTCCGAATGCTGTAAAATATATTTATAAATATCTTGAGGTTTATCTTTGATAATATCTTCTTGAATTAATTCTAATCGTATTGCCTTAAGAGCAATTTTCTCAGAGCTTTCGTATGGTTTATCAACTTTTGCTTTTCTTTGTGTTTTTTTTATTTTTAAAACTTTTTTTAGTGCATCAATAAAAGATGACTTTTTTAACTCAATACTATTTGGAACATGCTTTACATTACCCGTCTTTCTTTCTTTTAATGTGTGATTGTAAAGTTGATGATTACTTAAGAGGAGTGCTCTAAATTGATAGTCTGCTTCTTTTAATATTTTATTAGATAATGATGCCAACTTATTATTTTGTAACTTTCTTTTTTCTGTTCTTAAAATGAAATCACTTAGCCTCTTATTGTACATATGTATATTTTCTGTCAAAGGAAGTATGTCCAAACCTATATTCACTAGTATCTCATCAAGGTCATCCTCTAAACCTCTAAGTTCACTTCCTAATACTTTAAGATTCTCAGCATGAGCATCTATTAGTTCAGCTATTCTCTCATCAACATCTTGAGCATCTTTAATAATAAGCTCTATGCTAAGTTCATTATCGTTTACAATATCATTAATTCGAGCATTAATTAAGATATCTCTTTGTTCTATTTTTTTATAAAGAGTCTTTACAAGCTCTTTTATTCTTACTAAAATTGCTTTATCTTGTGAGTCAAGATAGTCACTCTTTTGCTTCATGAGAAGTTTTATTTCTTCATTATAATCCCCAAAAGTATAATTCGCATCAACACGCTTTAACATAGTATTTGCAAATTGAATATAACTATCACTTAGTTCATATTTTTTAGCAACTTTTTGAAATATCCCAATATCATTTACCAGTTCACTAGGTATATCCTGTACCGAGTCACCATTAAATGCACTATCAATTAAAACTTTATGCTTATTAATAAGTTCTATTAATTCTAAATGCCTCACTCAATAATCTCCTGTTCAACTACAACACTATATTTATTTATCAAGTCAAGAAGCCATTGCAACTCTGTATGCTTAACAGGAAGTGTTGCTCTTTGCTTTAAATAAAGGTTTTGATTACCATTATTTTCAAAGTGCTTTTCTATATCCGGGTGTTTAAAGAATGACTTGCTTTTGCACTCAAAACTATCATAGATTCTAATAGCTTCAATATCGTAATCTAAAAAGAAAACCACATCTTTATCTTTAAGAAATTCCTTTGTTAAAGTATTGGAGAATCCACCTAAATAAACATATTCTTTAAATCCAAAGGGAAACATTAGAGGGTGGATATTTAAAAAAGTTTCTCCATTTTCAACAGCCAATATTTGCTCTTTTGGTTTAACATTTGCAATATCTTTATAAAGGGTTGGGTTGGTATCACCTTCTTGATATATTACTACATTATCAAAAACTCTTACTATGCTATTTTTACTATCGCCACTAGCTGCTATATTCTCTTTTCTAGTTTTAGCTTGCATTATTTTTTCAATATCTTTAAACGAATTAACTACCACATTATCTAAAATATGTTCTGATATAAATTCAAAGAACACTTCCCAATCTAGTATTTCACTTTTAGTTCTACATTTTGCTTTCATAAAAAAAACATCATTTTGAGTTTGATATATTAGAACTTCTTTATAAAGTTTTTCTATTTGGCTAAATGTAGGACTATTATCTTTAAATTTTAAAGCTTGATTTAATAGTGATTTATTCATTACTCTCCAAGTGTATACTTTTACTTAATTTGAGAAGATTTTATCTTTATATAACAATTATAACTAAAATATATTTCTGCATCAATGTAGTCGCTATATATTTTAAATGAGTTATCTATCTCATATAGTGTACGCCCTGCCACCCTTACTACTATCCTTACAAATATACATAACCATTGTCTCCAATAGTGTCTACTTGAAGGGTCTTCGTACCTATATTGTTTGATAATACCTTTACATAAAAATAACACAAGGATTTACCATGAAAGTAGGATATGCGAGAGTTTCATCAACAGGTCAGAATTTACAGTCACAATTAGAAGCATTAGAAAAAGCTGGATGCGATAAGATATTTCAAGAGAAGAAATCTGGTACTAAAATTTTCAATAGACCTGAACTAGAAAATGCACTTGATTTTTGTAGAGAAGGTGATACTCTTATCGTTACTCGTTTAGATAGATGTTCTCGTAATGTAAAAGATTTACATACTATCATAGAAAATTTAAACACTAAAGGTGTTGGATTCAAAGCAACTGAACAAGAAATAGATACAACTACTTCTGCTGGACGTCTTATGATAGGGCTTTTAAGTATCGTGAGTGCATTTGAAACAGATTTACGTGCTGAACGTCAAGCTGATGGAATTGCATCTGCTAAAAAGAGAGGAGTTAAGTTTGGTGGTACTCCTAAACTTACTGATAGTGATGTTTTAAGAATTATCGATTTTCAGCAGTTCACAACTATGACTAATGGCGATATTGCAAAAGAGTTTGATATCGCTCGTTCAACACTTTTAAGATATGTTGCAAAACATAAAAAGAGTTTAGAAGACTCTTAGCCTTCCGTTACCTTTCACTACCCCTTAAATATAATCTTATATCTTAAAAAGAGGATTTACACCAATGAATAAAAAAATAAAAGTATATGCACAAGACTGTATGCCAGACCTCATTAAGCAGATTTACAAATGGAGTAAAGAGGGTCGTGATAATGTTGAAGTCTCTATCACTGATTTATTGTTGATGGCAAACCATATAGAAGATTTAGAGGATGAACTATTTACTCCTCTTGATATTCCAAAAGAAAACTCTAAGAATGAATAATTACTTATTACCTGAGTAATATTACAGTACAATAAAATATGAAACATACTAAACCATTAATTTACTTATTTACCGATGGAAGTGTTACTCCTAAAAGTGGAGTAGGACTTGGAGGTTATTTGCTTTTAAAGGAGTTAGAGTTTTCTTCTGAGTTAAAAAAAGAGATTAAATTAAAAAAATTCAATAATACATCCTCAACTAAACTAGAACTAGAAACTCTCTTATGGGCTTTACAGGAGAAGAGTCTTATACACTACAAAATAATAGTTTATACCGATTGTCAAAATATTATAGGTCTTAACAATAGAAGAGATAGGTTTGAAAAAAATAATTATATTACTGGAAAAGGCAAACTGATAAAAAATCATGAACTCTATAAAGATTTTTTCAAAATAGTTGATGTCTTAAAGCCTGAGTTTATTAAAGTAAAAGGTCATAAAAAGTCATCTATCAAAAATGAGATAGATAATATTTTCACCCTTGTAGATAAAGCGACAAGAAATGCTCTTAGGAATAGCACTTTATACATTTAGATAGCTCGTTAATTATGGTAGTTTTGCCACTCTTTTTGCACCCGATAGATTACACCTCGACTCAACTCTAAATCTCTTGAAATCTTTGCTATACTCTCTCCATCTACAAGCCTCTTATTGATATCAAGTTCCTGTATATAGTTAGTTGTTTTTTGCCCGCATTTCTGACAACTTTTGGTATTACCACTTTTAAGATTAGAATATGTTGCATACATTATTTTATTACAAAGCATACATAAACACTTGTATTCAGCATGAGTATTTTTCTTTCTCTCAAATTTCAATACATATATGTCATTAAATATGTGATTTGTAATATCTATTCTTTTACTCATGGCTTCCTCCT
>Ga0256824_10000840_pt1 | contig 11904 bp, 10 predicted proteins | sample CV67metaG_FD_191570 | JGI IMG/M metagenome (GOLD analysis project Ga0256824, IMG submission 191570) | Hydrothermal vent microbial communities from East Pacific Rise, Pacific Ocean - CV67 | ecosystem: Environmental > Aquatic > Marine > Hydrothermal vents | place: Pacific Ocean: East Pacific Rise...
GATGGGCAAAGGCTTCTACTTTTGTCTCATCAAGTTTAAAGGAAAAGAAATCTTGCATTTGACGAACAAGCTCTTCCATTCCTGCTTTACCTGCACCAGAAACGGCTTGATAGGTAGAGACATCAACCCTTTTAATTCCATATAAATCATGAAGAGGTTTAAGTAGTTGCACCATTTGAATGGTAGAACAATTTGGATTGGCAATAATTCCTGTGTCTTCCCAGAGTTCAATATCTTCAGGGTTCACTTCAGGAACAACCAAAGGTACAGCATCCATCATTCTAAAGTGTGAAGTGTTATCAATAACAACAGCCCCTGACTCTACAGCATATTTTGCATATTTTGCCGAGATACTTCCACCAGCAGAGAAAAAAGCAATATCAATACCACGACCCTCAAAAACTGTTTCAGTTAACTCTTCTATTCTATGGTTCTTTCCCTTAAATTCAATCATTGAACCTGCTGAATTTGAACTGGCCAAAGGCAATAAATTTCCTATTGGAAACTTAACCTCTTCTAAGACTCTAAAAAGCTCTTCGCCTACTGCCCCACTTGCACCTACAACAGCTATATTATACTGTTTCACATTGATCCTTTTGCGTTAAACTATTTTCACATATTTTAACTTTAATTCTTTGATGTTATTTTAACAAAATGGGTGTGAGGATTGGCTTTTTTTAAAAATTTTGAAGGGTTTTGAAGAAGAGTGTTGTAAATTGTCTCAACTTATTCGAGATTAAGAGTTTTATGATATAAATCAAAAAAACAAATATTATATAAGGATTCCACTATTTTAGTACATATCTGCTGTGCTGTAGACAGCCACTATTTTTTACAAAAACTACAACTTGAATATCCCAATGAGAAGCTCATAGGCTTTTTTTATGATCCCAATATACATCCCTACAGTGAGTATCAGCTTCGATTGCTTGATGTGCAACGTTCGTGTAAGATGTTGGGGATTGAGCTAATTGAAGGGGAATATGACACCCACAATTGGCTTGAAGCTGTTCGAGGGTTTGAGAAAGAGCCTGAGAAGGGAGCTAGGTGTGCCATCTGTTTTGATAGACGATTTGAGATAACAGCCCAAAAGGCCTCTGAGTTGGGTGAAAAAACTTTTACATCAACATTATTAACTTCTCCTAAAAAATCATTAAAACAACTTAAACATGCAGGAGATGCGTTGGCTACTAAATTTGGTATAAAGTTTATTGCTCCTGATTATAGGAAGGCTTCAGGAACACAAGAACAAAATATATTGGCAAAAAAAGATGTTTTGTATAGACAAGATTATTGTGGTTGTCTCTTTGGTTTAACCATGCAACGAGAGCAACAACAAAAACTGGCTGATGAACTTTTTTCTCCTATCTCCAAACAAGTACAACCAGAATCGATTGAAGCACGAATTGAACTTTATAAAAGACGTTGGGAGTATGAAGATAATAATATTGAGTATAAAATAGTTAAAGAGCGTTTTTTAAATTGGCGACAGATATATGGCTTATTGAAAGTAAAAAAAGAGGTTATTCCTGCACACTTTTTGCCCTATTCTACTTTAAAGAGTGAGTATACAAGAGGAAAAGTAGATGTTAAGGTTAGAAACTTACATTATATGAATCGTGATGAAGTAAAATTTATAACACTTGATGTTTATAATCAATTAACACAAACCCATTATAAAAGTATCTATCAACTTATTTACACCCCTCCCTCCTTTGAAGAAGAAATTAATACACGAAATAAATTAATTTTAAACAACTATGACCTATCTCTTGTTCTTGTGGTTGATGTAATCCCTACTCAAAAAGTTGAAATTCTTTATAAAAGCCATATATATGAGGATGTAAGAGAAGTTCTTTTGAAAATTTAGCTAGTTTTAGATAAAATATTCAAAATTTTCTTTTAAAGGCTCAATTAATGCTATACGATGTAGTTGAAATTCAAAAAATTTTACCACATAGATACCCTTTTTTACTGCTTGATCGTGTCACAAAACTTGAAAAAGGTGTAAGTATAGAAGGCTATAAAAATGTTTCTATCTCTGAGCCAGTCTTTCAAGGACACTTCCCTGACCATCCAATTTATCCAGGTGTTATGATTATTGAAGGTATGGCACAAGCTGGTGGAGTTTTGGCATTTAAAAGTTCTAGTGAAGAAGACCAAGAGGCTGCAGCAGATAAAGTAGTTTACTTTATGAGTATTGATAAAGCAAAATTTAGATCACCTGTAACACCAGGAGATCAACTTCTTTACAAACTAACAGTTATTAAACAACGTGGTGCAATTTGGCAACTATCAGCAAAAGCTTATGTAGATGATAAATTGGTAGCAGAAGCTGAATTAAAAGCGATGATTGTAGATAAATAATAAAATTTAAAAAAGGTTTTTAGTGTCCAAAATACACAAAACAGCAATTATAGAAGAGGGAGCAAAAATAGGGAGCAATGTAACCATTGGTCCTTTTGTTACAATCTCTTCACAAGCCACTATTGGCGATAATAATATTATAGATGCACATGCAAATATTGCAGGTCGAACTACCATCGGAAATGCTAACCATATTTTCTCTCACGCTGTTGTTGGCTCTATCCCCCAAGATTTAAAATTTAATGGTGAAGATGTTGAACTTATTATTGGAGACAACAACACCATCCGTGAATTTACCCTACTTAACCCAGGGACACAAGGTGGTGGAAGCATCACCAAAATTGGAAACAATAATCTTTTAATGGGTTATGTCCATTTGGGTCATGATGTCATAATAGGAGACAACTGTATTTTAGCCAATGGAGCAACATTGGCAGGGCATGTTGAGCTTGGAGATAATGTTGTTATAGGAGGATTAACACCTATTCATCAGTTTGTTCATATTGGTGATTTTGCCATGGTTGGTGGAGCTTCTGCTTTAAGTCAAGATATTCCTCCGTACTGTTTAGCAGAAGGAAACAGAGCAACACTTAGAGGTTTAAACTTAACAGGACTTAGACGACATATAGCAAGAGATGAAATTAATCTTTTAAAAACTGCATATAAGGAGCTGTTTGAAAGCGGAAATGCACTTCAAGAGACAGCTGAAAAACTGTTAAAAAACAATCAATCAAAAATTGTAAAAAATTTAGTAACGTTTATCACAACATCAAAGCGTGGTATTCCATATATAAGGAAAAATATTAATGGCTAAAAAAACATGTAGTTTTTGTAATACTACAGAAAAAGAGAGTAACCCATTTATAGCAGGAAACAATGTCTATATCTGTTCAAATTGTGTAACATCTGCTTATAAAATACTGTTTGGAGAAGAAGAAGAGGAGGAGACACCACTTCAAAATAATAATGCCCCACAAACATTATTAATTCCAAAAGAGATTCATAAACTATTAAATGATTATGTAATAGGTCAAGATCAAGCGAAGAAAACCCTTTCTGTAGCTGTGTACAACCACTATAAAAGAATTTTTAAACATCTGCATGACAATGATACAAGTATTGAGAAATCAAATATTTTACTTATTGGACCTACAGGTTCAGGAAAAACCCTTTTAGCACAAACGATTGCACGTTTTTTAGATGTACCCATTGCCATCTCTGATGCTACAAACTTAACAGAAGCTGGATATGTAGGTGAAGATGTTGAAAACATTTTAACCAAACTATTACAATCGGCCGATGGAGATGTAGAGAGAGCAGAAAGAGGAATTATATTTATCGATGAGATGGATAAAATTGCTCGTATGGGCGAAAACCGTTCTATTACAAGAGATGTTTCAGGAGAAGGTGTTCAACAAGCCCTTCTTAAAATTATTGAAGGTTCAGTTGTTAACATTCCACCTAAAGGTGGGAGAAAACATCCAAATCAAGACTTCCTTCAAATAGATACTGCCAATATTCTCTTTATTTGTGGTGGAGCATTTGACGGAGTTGAAGAGATTATTCAAAGACGATTGGGTGCGAATCAACTTGGTTTTGGACAAAATAAACGAAGCAATAAAGAGAATGAAAATGTCATGCACTTAATTGAATCTGATGACTTGGTACAATTTGGTATTATTCCTGAACTTATTGGAAGATTACACGTCACAGCTACTTTAGAACCAATTACACTTGATGATATGGTACGAATTTTAACTGAGCCTAAAAACTCAATTATGAAGCAGTATCAAAAACTTTTTGAGATTGACAATGCAGTGCTAACCTTTGAAGAGAGTGCATTAAATGCCATTGCTCAAAAAGCAATTAAACGAAAAACTGGTGCAAGGGGCTTACGCTCAATCATGGAAGAGGGATTACTGGATATTATGTATGAACTTCCTGAACTCGATGGCTATGAGGTTATTATTACAGAAGATGTAATCAACAATGGTATTAAACCACTTTATATAAAAAATTCAAAAACGGCATAAGGGAAGAGAAATGTTTAAAAGACTTTTAGGAATGTTTTCAAACGATTTAGCGATAGACTTAGGAACAGCCAATACATTGGTATTGGTAAAAGGTAAAGGCATCTGTATTAATGAGCCTTCAGTGGTTGCCATTCAATATGACAAACATGGAAGAGAACATATCTTAGCCGTTGGTCAAGAGGCAAAAGATATGGTCGGAAAAACTCCTGGAAACATTAAAGCCATTCGTCCAATGAGAGATGGAGTTATTGCCGATTTTAATACAACAGAGATGATGATTCGTTACTTTATTGAAAAAGTACACAACAGAAAAGGTCTCTTTTCTCCACGAATCATTATCTGTGTTCCATTTGGACTAACACAAGTAGAACGAAAAGCCGTTAAAGAGTCAGCAATGAGTGCTGGAGCTAGAGAAGTTTACCTTATTGAAGAGCCAATGGCAGCAGCGATTGGTTCTGGGATTCCAGTAAAAGAACCAAATGGAAACTTGGTGGTTGATATTGGTGGTGGAACAACAGAGATTGGAGTTATCTCTTTAGGTGGTTTGGTTCTTTCTAAATCAATTAGAACTGCTGGAGATAAAATTGATAAATTTATTATTGATTATATGAAGAAAAACTTTAACCTCCTTATTGGAGATAGAGTTGCAGAAGAGATGAAAATTAAAATTGGTACAGCCATTCAATTGGATGAAGAGCTTACCATGAATGTAAAAGGTCGTGATCAAGTAGCAGGTCTTCTTACTTCTGTTGAGATTACCTCTGAACATATGAGAGAAGCTATTAAAGAGCCTCTAAAAGAGATTGGAGAAGCACTTAAACTTGTACTTGAACAGACTCCTCCTGATTTGGCTGGAGACATTGTTGAAAATGGAATTGTCTTAACAGGTGGTGGTGCTTTAATTCGTGGTTTAGATAAATATCTATCAAATATTATTAAACTTCCTGTTTATGTTGCAGAAGAGCCACTACTCGCGGTTGCAAAAGGAACAGGAAAAGCACTTGAAGAGATAGACCTACTACAACAAACTGTTTATGAAGAATAGCAAATTAATTTTTCTCTCTTTCGTTATTATTAGTATTGTATTCCTCTTAAGAAAAGAGGAATCTTTTCAAAATAAATTTGCGTTAATTACACTACCTATTAAAGAGAGTTACTTAAATATCAGCAATAGCATTACTGGTTCAAAAGATAAGTATCTAAATCAATCTGAAACAATAGAAAGATTAGAACGTGATAATATATTACTACGTAAATATCTTTATCAACAAAAAACCAGACTAATGGAACTAGAAGAGCTTCATAAAAATAATGTCAAAAGATTTAATATTCATAAAAACATCTTACGTGTCCAAACCATCTCCTATAAAAAATTAAATGATTTTTCCCAAGTCTACCTAACAAAAGGTAATGAGCTTCAGAAGGATAAAATTTTTGGGCTTATTCAAAAAAATGTAGCCGCAGGAATTGCAATAAAAACAGATGGACCACTCAAAGGTATTTTACTCTCTAACGAAGCCTGTCAGTTTTCAACCTTTATAGGAGAGAAAAAAAGACCTGGAATTGCAAAAGGAATTGATGCCCAAAGCATGGAAGTTAATTTCATTCCAAAATGGTCTCAGATTAATATTGGAGACAAAGTAATTACTTCAGGACTGGACAATATTTTTCTACCCAATATTCCTGTAGGCATCGTAACAAAGGTTATTACAAAAAGTACCTACAAGACAGCTATTATCAAAATTCATGCTGACGTATTACATCCAAACTTTTTTTACTTGGTTAAAGAAGTTATACATACACCAGAAGATATTAACATATCAGCAACCAAACCAGACTATAACATTACCACGCATTCTAAATAGAGGAAATTAAATGCCAAATACCAATTCATCTTCCAATACACCCTGCTTTATTAATTACTTTATTGTAGCTTTGCTTCCAACACTCTTTTTTGTTGGTATTATTCTGGGATATTTAAACTTAATTGTCTTAAAAGTAAACATGCATTCATTGGTTATTATTGGTGTTATTTATATAATATATCTTCTATTTATTAAACATAATGCTAATTTTGTTGTTTGTAAAATGCGTAAAGAGTATGTTAGTCTACAAAAAGAGTTACAACAAACCATTAAGGCTGACTCACTAACTATTTTTAATGAGACAAAGTCAACCATTAATATTACCGATTTTATCTCTGACTATTATAAAACATTTAGAAATGACAACTTTGCCTCTATTGCTCCCTCTTTTTTTCCAATGCTGGGTATTTTAGGAACATTTACAGCCATTGCTATCTCTATGCCTGATTTTTCTTCAACCAATACTGAAGCACTTGACCGTGATATTTCACTACTTCTAGCTGGTGTAGGTACAGCTTTCTATGCTTCTATTTATGGAATTTTTCTCTCTATTATTTGGAATTTTTTTGAAAAAAGAGGACTCTCAAAAGTGGACAATGATGCCCATCAACTACATCAAGTTTATCAAAATTATATATGGACATCCAGTGAACTTAGACGACATGAGCATATGCAACATGAACTTCGTGACCAAAATATGATTAAAGCACTAAAAGAGACTTTCAACTTAGACTTTGTAAAAACGCTTAATGAGAAACATTTAGAAAATTTTCATACAATTATTACAGAGACCAATAGAAACTTTACAACCGTTACCAATCATATGCAGATGGTGTCAAGTGACTTAAAAGATACCATTGCTAAAATTCATCAATCACAGTCTACCTTGACAGCCACCGATAGAATTGAGCAAAATATTCGTGAATTTAACAGAACAACCATGCAACTAGAAGCCACCATGAATAAATTTGACACTTCACTTGAAAAAGCATTAACCTTAACCTTTAGTAAGATTGACGATGAGTTGGGTGACATTATTGTGAAACTTGCCAATTTTGCAAACAGCACAAGTCAACAAAATGCAATATTACAAGAGACCATAACCAATTATCATAAACAGATTTCCAACACAATAATGGCTCAATAATGTTTAAAGAAAAAAACAATAACAGCAGTGAAAATGCCAATTTTTGGATTTCCTATGCAGACTTAATGGCAGGTTTACTTTTTGTTTTTATCTTACTTATTGGCTCTATCATGGTTAAATCAACAACCCTTAGAAACTCTTTACATGATAAAGAGTCCATGCTTGACCAACAAAAAGAGACCCTTGATGAACAAGAGGTTGCACTCGATGAACAGTCAGACAACCTCATAGATATGTCTCAAAATATTGCTGTAAAAAGTGATGAAATTAGTCAACTACGTCATCTCTTGGCACAAAGAGAGAAGATGTTAAGTAAACAAGAGAAAGAGCTAATAAAAAGCAGTGAAATGTTAACCATTTCAAGTCAAACTTTGAAACTAAAAAGTAAAGAACTCAGACAACTCAATCAACTTTTACTTGCACAAAATACAAAAGTAGACCAGTACTCTGAACATGTTATTCTCTTACAAAACTTAACCCAAGAACAAAATGAGACCATTAACAAGAGTACCTCAACACTAAATGACTATAAAAGTAAAGTACTTGTACTCTCTAATAATTTAACAAAGCAAGATGAGACACTGAAACTAAGTGAAGACAAACTACTCAAACTACTTCAAGCCTTAGATAACAAACAGACCAGATATGATGAACTACTCACAACTCTTCAAGCTCAAAAAGCAAAAATAAAATCATTAACAGGAATTAAACTTAAAGTTATTGCAGAATTAAAAGCATCTTTGGGTAATAAAATTAATATTGATAAAGAGAGTGGTTCACTGCGTCTTGCATCAAATATTTTGTTTGACAAAGGTTCAGCAAAGTTAAAAGAGGGAGCAAAAAGTGAACTCAAAGCCAACTTTATAGGATATGTTAATACTTTAATCTCTAATAAAAACATTAAAGACCACTTAGATAAAATTATTATTGAGGGTCATTCAGATTCTGATGGTTCATACCTCTACAACTTAAACTTATCACAACAACGTGCCTTTGCTGTAATGCACTATCTTTTAACCTTGGACTATATTAAACGTCACAATATTAAAGATAAAATTGTCGCCTCTGGTCGTTCTTACTTGGATGCTATCAAAATAAATGGTGTTGAAGATAAAGATGCTTCACGAAGAATTGAGATTAAGTTTAGACTTAAAAATCAAGATGCCATGTATGAGATAGAGAGGATTTTAGATGCAGATTAAATTTAAAGCCACCGAATTAAAAAAAGCAAGAAAATATGTTGAAAAGCTTACTTATGTTGAAGAGAAGATAAAAGAGGAGGAGAAAAAAAACTCCTCTTTTCTTAAAGGCTTATTGAAATTTCTTTTTAAGTAATTCGATAAATATATTAAACTCTTTTAGTTCATATGTTCCTTCTCTCTGTTTTGAACCCCACATCGGTTCAGGAAAATAGGAATCTTCTTTAAATCTAGCCATAATGTGCCAATGCACATGAGGCATATAGTTTCCAAAAGAGGCTATATTTATTTTTGCAGGTTCAAAAAAGCTTAGCATCTCTTTCTCTACAATATCTAAAACCCTCCAAATTTCTAACTTTTCTTCCCTACTACACTCAGAAAATTCTTTATGAGGTTTTTGAGTAAATACCTTTAACCAAGGAATTTCACTCTTCTCTACTTCTATTTTTATTAAATCATTAATATATATTTGATTCATCATCTATTCCTTTACAGTACATTAAATACTTTATTAAAACTCTAAAAACATATTTAATTTATTTTTATCAACAAGTTTACACTGCTTGTCTAAAACATTAAGCTTTTTAAGCTTTCTTAGTACCCGTGAGAGTGTCTCTTGAGCCATATTTAAGATAAGTGCAATCTCAAGATGCTTTCTTGTCTCCAAATCAGTTGGATTCTCTACAATAAAAGAGCAAACTTTAGTAATGGCATCGTAAATAAGATTACGATTAATAGCAACTTCCAACTCTCTAATTTTTTGAGTCAATGACTTAATAATATAAAAAGAAAAATCATTCTCTTCATGAAGCAGTTCTATAAAACGCTCTCGATCAATTAACAATATCTCTGTATTGTCTCTCATTGCAATAGAAGTTGCACGAAAAGAGATGTTTTCTAAACTTGGCATCTCTGCCATCATCACTGGTTTTGTAAAGAAATGAAGAACAATTTCATGTCCTTTTAAATCAGTTTTATAAAATTTTACATAACCCTGAAGGAGTGCATAAAAATATTTTGGCATCTCTCCTTCATAGAAAAGTACATTCTCTCTTGAAAGCTTTTTAACCACAGAAATGGCTATTATCTTTTCAAGATCTCTATCGCTTAAGGCTTGAAATATCTCTATTTTTCGAAGTTTATCTTTTATCATTTTTTATTATATCGAAATAATATAAGAGAATTAATGAATTTAATTTATGAATATTTGTAAAATTTATTAAAAAAATAATTTAAAAAACATGTAGGGATTAAAATAACTGATGTTATTCATAAATTATTCTAATAATTAATAGTTTCTTGATTCTTGTCAAGATTTTTCTCCTTAGAAAAGGATACCCTTTTTTATGTCAATTCCAAATTTATCTAATAGGAGAAAGAATGTCATTAAATAGAAGAGATTTTTTGAAAAATTCAGCAGCTGTAGCAGCTGCTAGTGCGGTGGGAATAAGTGTTCCACAAGAGGCACAAGCAGCAGCTGCAAAAGCTGAATCAAAATGGAGATGGGACAAGGCGGCTTGTCGTTTTTGTGGAACAGGATGTGGGATCATGTTGGCTACAAAAGAGGGTCGTATTGTTGCAGTTAAAGGGGATCCAGCAGCACCCGTAAACAGAGGACTAAATTGTATTAAAGGGTATTTTAATGCCAAAATTATGTATGGGGCAGATAGACTTAAAACACCTCTACTTCGTATGAATGACAAAGGTGAATTTGATAAAAAAGGTAAATTTAAAGCTGTAAGTTGGGAACGTGCTTTTGATGAGATGGAAGTACACATCAAAAAAGCATTAAAAGCTTCTGGACCTGAAGGTGTTGGTGTATTTGCATCAGGACAATACACAGTTATGGAAGGATATGCTGCTCAAAAAATGATGAAAGCAGGATTTAGATCAAATGCTATTGATCCAAATGCTCGTCACTGTATGGCTTCTGCTGTTGTTGGTTTCTATCAAACATTTGGAATTGATGAACCAAGTGGATGTTATGATGATATTGAATTGACAGATACTGTTGTATCATGGGGTTCAAACATGGCAGAGATGCACCCTATTTTATGGTCTCGTGTAACAGATAGAAAATTATCTAATCCAGACAAAGTAAAAGTAGTTAACATTTCAACATACAGACATAGAACTTCTGACCTTGCAGACATTGAAATTATCTTCTCTCCAAATACTGACTTAACACTTTGGAACTACATTGCACGTGAAATCGTAATGAGAGATGATGCAGAAAAAATTATTGACTGGAAGTTTGTTAAAAAACACATGGTTTTTGCAGTAGGTCCGGTTAATATCGGTTATGGTCTTAGACGTGCTAAAGAAAAATCACTTACTCCTGTTCGAAAAGATGGAAGTGCAGGAAAATACTCTGCTCTTGAAATGGAAACCATCAACCATGAAATGAGTAAAAAAGTTTCAGCAAAAGAAGCACCAGCACTTGAGCCTTATGGGTACAAAGAGGGTGATACCATGAAGCATACAGCGGGTACACTTAAACACTGGGAAATTTCTTTTGAAGAGTACAAAAAATCACTTCAGCCTTATACATTAGAGTACACTGCTAAAAATACAAAAGGTGACCCTAACGAAGATATTGAAGTCTATAAGAAAAAACTTCAAGCATTGGCTGACCTTTACATTGAAAAAGGTAGAAAAGTTGTAAGTTTCTGGACAATGGGTATGAACCAACATACACGTGGTACTTGGGTAAATACGCTCTCTTACAACGTTCACTTTTTACTTAACAAACAAGCAAAACCAGGTTCAGGTGCATTCTCATTAACAGGACAACCAAGTGCATGTGGAACAGCCAGAGAAGTTGGAACATTCTGTCACAGATTACCTGCTGATATGATGGTTAAAAACCCTAAACACAGAAAAATTACTGAAAAAGGTTGGAGTGTACCAAATGGAACAATTAACCCTGTAGGTAACCAACATATTATGAAAATCCATAGAGACATTGAAGATGGTATTATTAAATTTGCATGGGTAAACGTTTGTAATCCTTACCAAGATTCAGCAAGTGCTTCTCACTGGATTAAAGCAGCAAGAGAGATGGACAACTTTATTGTAACATCAGATGGATACCCTGGTATTTCAGCCAAAGTTTCTGACCTTGTACTTCCATCTGCAATGATTTATGAAAAATGGGGTGCTTACGGAAATGCAGAACGTCGTACACAACATTGGAGACAACAAGTACTTCCAGTGGGAGATGCAATGTCTGATACATGGCAGTGGGTTGAGCTTTCTAAAAGATTCACAGTTAAAGACCTTTGGGGTGGTTC
>Ga0256824_10000841_pt1 | contig 11882 bp, 10 predicted proteins | sample CV67metaG_FD_191570 | JGI IMG/M metagenome (GOLD analysis project Ga0256824, IMG submission 191570) | Hydrothermal vent microbial communities from East Pacific Rise, Pacific Ocean - CV67 | ecosystem: Environmental > Aquatic > Marine > Hydrothermal vents | place: Pacific Ocean: East Pacific Rise...
CAATTAATATTTTTCATGACATATTCTCGTCCAAAACCAGACAAAATAATGAGTACTATCAAAAAAACAATTAAGCCTTTATTCTTTTTCATTTGTCGGACTATATTTATTTAACCACCAATACCATAATCCAAATATAATAGAATACACAAAAATGGTAAACGTATAATCGTGATTAAAATCTAAATATTCTGGGTGACTGTCATTAATTAATATTAATGACATGATACGGATGATATTTGCCAAATGTACAATACCTAATCCCAATGGGATAAACCATAATTTAGATCTCCAATTGACTGGATAAGCGATAATAAATATAGAAAAAATAGAAAATAGTTTAAAACCATTACAGTTGTCACCAACCCAAATCCCTCTATAATTTGAATATGGCAATGAAATAACGACATGATCTGAATCAATTTCCATCACTGCTTTTACATCAAACCAATCAAAAATCCAAATACTTATTTCAGCAATATTATAATTCAACTGATAATCTAAGCCTGTATGTGATGTAATATAAGCATAGTATAGTATTAACCAAAATACATAAAGCACACCAAATACAACACTAAATTGAAGTAATTTACTACTAAAATATTTTTTAAATTCATTCAAAATAAAACAACTAAAAAACAGTCCTATTTACGGGACTGTTTTTTATGATCTTTAATTTTTTTAAATCCTAACACTGCTCCTGCAGCAATTAAGAATCCAACTCCACCATCAATCGGTACACAGTTTGGATCCCAACATGGAGGATCTCCTGGATCTCCTGTTACACCACCTGGAGCTGACCCTGGAGGTGATCCTGGAGGTTGACAATGAGATATAAAACTTATCCCAAATACAAATATTATCACAACTAATTTCCCCATTAAATTATAGAATAAACTTTTCATTATTATAACATTATTTTTTTTGTAATTAAACCGTTAGAAGTTTTAACTGAAACGATAAAAAACCCTTTTAAATCTATTGGCAAATATACCATATTAGTTCCTTCTTGAATTTGAACACTTTCAGAAAACAAAATATTTTGACCTAATACATTAGTAAGACTCACAATTGAAACACCATCAATAGATTCATTTGAATTAATATCAATTGCATTTCCTATCTGATTAATAGCAACCGCCTCTTGAACAGATGAACCAAAAACTGAAGTATTAGTATTACCTAAACCTTCATTTGATAACACTAATTGAAAGCGCTGCCTGTTTTCATCATCTTCAATCGCAAAAAAGGTATAATTAGTTTTTCTTAAATCAATCAACTCTTTTGTAGCTAAATCTACTAATGTAATATTAGTGTAATTATATACATTTTCTAAATTCTTAGCGGTAATTGTAAAATAGCCTTCTTCTAAAATTTTAAGTGATAAATCTAACACCTTATCTCTACCATCTGTATTCAAATAATTTTTAGCTAACAACTCTTCTCCTGAATTAATATATAAAGAAGATGACCTTTGTTTACCAATAGTAAAAGCTAACATATCTAAAGAATCCATATCATCAAACGCATTGTCGTTAAAATCAACATTAACAACGTTTTTATAAGTTGTACCTTCTTGTGTTAATTCTAAGAAAATTGAAGCATCTGTGATGTTCGATCTAATAAAATTAGCATTTGACATTTTACTACTTTGTTTGTATGTTATTAATGGACCTCCAAAACCACCATACACCCAAATACCTTGACCAATTGCAATAGCACCACTACCTAATAACGCAGGAATTGAAGACCCACCACCTTGTTGATACCATTGGTAACTACCTGTTTGCGCATCAAACACATAATAATAATTACTAATATTAGCTGTAACTAAATCATCAAAAAATATAGGTGAAGCGTAAGGATTACCAATAATATTCCATCTATGTGCACCAATATTTTGGGTAAAATCAAATCTATCATGAAGTGTACCCGTTGAACTTAATGTTGCTCCAGAAAACGTATTTAAATCATCCCCTATAAACAATTCATAACCAACTCCATTTTCTAAAGATTCATTTGGATTTGTTACATCAATATAACTGTCACTAAAGTCACCACCTTTAAACATTTTACAAGATTGAAAACAACCATCAGGTCCCCAAGCGCAACCATCAGGAAAACCAACACCACTAATAGCAATATCCGCATCCCATTCAGATAGATTAGCTCCTATTACAGGTGAAGCTATTGTTCTAGAATCCGCATTACCAGGTGGCAAAAAACGTTTTACAGTTACATTACCAACAAGAGATGCTCCAATAATAATTGTCCCTACTCGACCAGTGGTAGTAGAACTTATAGAATTAATAATTAAATCACCTGCTGAATAATCAAACACGCCGTCATTTGGAGACAAAGTACCATTCATTTGAACTGTACCATTTAACAAAGTAACAGAAGTTGCTAAATTGTTAATAATTAAATTTGTAAAATCAACTACATTACCTCCTAAATCAATACTTTGATCAGCAATTACACCTCCCATTTCAAATATACCAGTTGCTCCCATATTTAAAGCACCATTTATTACCAAGTTTTCAGACACTGTTAATTGTTCACTTGCCAACCATGTTAAATCACCAGTTGGATTGATTGTAAACTCAGATACACCTGCATCAACATCTAAAGTAACAATATGTCCATTGTCAACAGTTACATTATCAAACGGTGTTGGCACGCATGAACAATTCCATGTTGTAGGCAAACTCCATAAACCAGTTGTTATTGATATAATATCTTGTGGTTCATCACCAGCTAAAGTATAAAAGTCACCTGCTTGTAAATCTACACCAGTAAAAGTCACCTCCTGAGTACCTGCATTATAAGTTCCTGCTAATTGTAAATCTACTGTACTAAAATCACTATCTGTATGGTCTATTAATAATCTATAATTATTAGGGTCAGCAGAAAAATCTGTTACTGGATCTAAATCAAAAACTAAAGTAATTGCACCAATATCTGAAGGTTCATCTGCTCTCCACACTCTTGAAAACCTTGCACCATTAACCATACTGACAGGCACATCAAAAGCCAAAACACTCATCTCTGCACCATCATGTCCAGTAAATAAATAATCACCATCATTTAAAGTGTTTTTTGATATTCTTACAATACCATTTCCTATTGAGTTTAAATGATTATTAGCGACATCTTCTTGTCCAATTCCAATCACACCAAACTGGTGCGTTGCCTGATAAGCATACATATCATCAGCGATAACAGTACCAAATTTAGCTGAAATATAATTTTGAACGATTTTATCTTCTGCTGTGTTTAAAATTGTATTAAAAATAAAAGCTTCAGAAATAGAACCGTTAATTTTATAGGCTGTGTTTTTCCCACCTAACCAAATACCTTCATGAGATAAACCTGGACCTGTAGTAGCAGTTGTTATTGTATTTATTGAATTAAAATTTAAAACGGATGTCAGTTCGTTTAAATCTGTATCTAACTTACCTTGAAACAAATTAAACCCAGCTGCAGCACCATAAGAAGTCTTAACTAAAGCACCGGCAGCAGTCCTTGCATATACACGGTGTTGCCCTCCTAAAGTAATCACGCCAGTATAAGCATCCAATGAGCTTGGTGTACCAAAATCAATATTCAATGGAATTGTAGTTCCTACAGTATTGATATTTCCAAAAACATAATAATCTAAAAAAGACTGATTATTTAATGTTGGAGTTGCACCAGACAATAAACAATCACCACCATCATAAAAAAGGGCTGACACACCATTAACAGCATTAGTTATATATAAAGGCTGTGCTGTTATATCAGCTTGAACAGCATCAATTCCATTACCTGAAAAATCAGGTAAACTTGAAACTGCTACACCATTACTACCTATAGAAGAATGTACATCAATCCAATATGGATTTGTAGCACTATTACCAACACCTCCTGGGCCAGTTTGAGCTGAAACTGAAACTGAAAACACAGCTAACATTGAAAATAAAATTGCTTTTTTCATAAAAAAAATTATCTAATACATACGTTTCCATACGTATATAACTCCACAAATATAAAGATTTTTATTTATATGTCCAAAATAATTTTATTAACAATTTGAAAACAATATATTTGTAACAAAAAAAAATAGATGTCAGAAGACAAATGGAGTCATATAATTACACCGAATAACAAATCAAATCATTTTTTTTCTGATTTACATAATTATAAAGATCTACTATTTCTATTGGTTCGTAGAGATTTTGTTAAAGAATTTAAGCAAACCATACTTGGACCAATTTGGTTTGTGATTCAACCAATTTTTCAAACCCTAATCCTATTATTTGTTTTTGGTAAAATTGGTGAAATGGGACCAAATGGCATTCCTCAAGTTAGTTTTTACCTGTCTGGTGTTATCATGTGGAACCTATTTTCTGACACTCTCATTAAAACCTCTGAAACTTTTAGAACAAATGCGAGTGTATTTGGTAAAGTTTATTTCCCAAGAATTATTTCCCCATTATCTGTTGTTATTACAAACTATATTAAATTTGGTGTACAATTAATTTTACTTTTAATTGTTTACATCTACGAAATAAGCACCTCAAACACTATCGAGCCCAATTGGACACTTTGCTTATTCCCTCTTTTTATTTTATTAACGAGTTTGATGGGGTTAGGTTTTGGACTTATCATTTCGTCCTTAACCACAAAATACTGGGACTTAAGGTTTTTAGTGCAATTTGGTGTACAATTATTAATGTTTATGTCTACCGTTATCACTCCTTTTTCAAACTTAGAAAATAAACCAACATGGATGCAAAACGCTATTATAGGGAATCCAATTTCCTCTTTTATTGAAGCTGTTCGCTATTCATTTCTAGGCGAAAATGGTGGAACTTTATTTGTGTCAGGCTTAATTTATTCCACATTAGTTTCAATTATTGTATTAATTATAGGTATCTTTATTTTTAATAAAGTTGAAAAAAACTTTATGGACACTGTATAAGTTATGGCTGAAAAAGTAATCAAAATATCAAACCTTGGCAAACAGTATAAACTGGGTACTGTTGGTACAGGAACTTTGTCTCACGATTTGAATAGATGGTGGGCTAAAATAAGAGGTAAAGCAGATCCTTATTTAACTGTAGGTGAAGAAAATGATAGAACGTCAACCAAAACTGATGGCTATGTTTGGGCATTAAAAGATGTTAGCTTTGAACTAAACAGAGGGGACATATTAGGTGTAATCGGACGAAATGGCGCTGGAAAATCTACCTTATTAAAATTATTATCTCGAATTACTGCCCCTACCGAAGGTGAAATCAAATACAAAGGTAGAGTAGCCTCTTTATTAGAAGTTGGTACTGGATTTCATCCAGAGTTAACAGGCTTAGAGAATATATATTTGAATGGCTCTATTTTAGGCATGACTAAAAAAGAAATCACAGCTAAACTAGATGAAATTATTGAGTTTTCTGGTTGTTCAGCCTATATAGACACCCCTGTAAAAAGATACTCGTCTGGAATGTTAGTTAGACTTGGCTTTTCGGTAGCGGCACATTTAGAACCAGATATTTTGGTGGTAGATGAAGTCTTGGCTGTAGGAGATTTAGAATTTCAAAATAAATGTATTGGTAAAATGAGTGAAGTCAGTAAAACTGGGCGAACTGTTATTTTTGTATCACACAATATGCAAGCAGTGGGTAAGCTGTGTACTAAAGGCATTTATTTAAAAAATGGAAAATTAGAATCTTCAGGCACTATTGAAGACGTACTTGAAGATTACATTACAAGTATTGGAACTGATAATTATCACTATAAAAACACATCTAAAAAATTTATTGACGGAGCGATTTTAGAAGCCAAAATAATTGATGAAAATGAAAATGAAAAAGGAGAAATACCTGTAGGAGAAAAATGGGGTGTTCAAATTAAATTTCAGTTAGAAAAAGATTTCAAACATATCATAATAGCTGTTGGTTTATCTGGAACATTAGACGAAAACATTAACACAACATGGTCGTCACCATCTGATTTAAAAGCGGGTATTCATGAGCTAACATTTTGGAACGACACCATTATGTATGCCTCTGGCACTTATTACTTAACTTTAGGCTTATCTACTTTTGAAAGAAATATTCATTATTTACCTTCTGAATTATCTTTTATGATTTTAGAAACTGGAAAAGAAAATATTGACAAACGAATTATTAGACTCAAAGGAAATGGATTTATCCTTAATCCTATGAGCGAAAAATTATTATAGATGGAATTAAAAGAATTTGAAAAAAACATAACATCACAATGGGGTGAAGATGGTATAATTGAAGAAATATTTAACAGAATAGGGGAAGGAAATAAAACCTGTGTTGAGTTTGGTGCTTGGGATGGAAAACATTTAAGTAACTGTTGGAATTTATGGCATAATAAGAATTGGAAATCAATTTTAATTGAAGGAGAAAAAGAAAGAGTTGAGTCTTTAAAAAAATCACTAATAGATTTTCCTAAAGTTATTCCAGTTCTCCGATTTGTTGAAATTGAAGGGGGGAATTCTTTAGACTCAATTTTAGATGAAGTGAATCAAACCAAAACAATTGACTTAATTTCTATTGATATCGACTCAGATGATTATGCAATTTTAAAATCATTAAAAAGAAAACCTAGGGTAATAATTATTGAGTACAACCCTACCATCCCACCACATATTGATTTAGTTCAAAAAAAAGGTGAGTACATAGGAAGTTCTGTATCTTCAACCTATAAACTGGCTTTAGAAAAAGGGTATAAATTAGCATATTTAACATTTACTAATCTAATATTAGTTTCCAATGAGGAATGGTCAAAATTACAAATTACTGAATTTGATTATGTTAAAAATTTTCATTATGAAAAATTGACTTATGTTATTAACTCATATAGTGGAAAAACACTCCTTTCACAACCACCAGTTTACAATCCTTATTTAGCTAACTCTAAAGAAAGTGTTAAAAATTTCATCAAAAAAAGGTACAAATCAAGAGAAGATCAAACAAAACCTCTTTTTGAATCAAGTGAAACATTAATTCATTGTGAAATACTAAAAAAATAAATAATAAAAACCATGTTTTTCCCTGAAAGAATAAAATCCATCAAACCAAACGACAAAGTTCTTGAAATAGGCCCTGGAGCAACTCCGTTTCACCGTTCAAATGTTTTTCTTGAATTAGAGTTTGAAACCGAACAAGAAAGAGTTGCACAATCAGGACATACGGGTGTTTTAAAAACTGAAAAAAAAATTATATATTATGACGGTGGTAAATTTCCGTTTAAAGACAATGAATTTGATTATGTTATTTGCAGTCATGTTTTAGAGCATGTTGACGATATTCCTTTTTTTATTAAAGAATTACAAAGAATAAGTAAGAAAGGATATCTTGAATTCCCCAATATATATTATGATTACCTGCATAATATTGAAGAACATTTAAACATGTTACTCGTTAAAGATAATACTATTCACTGGTGCAAAAAAACTGACACTCCAATTCCTAACCTGGTTGAATTTACAAACTTTTTTAGAACATTACAACATAAGAATTTCAGGTTTCAAAACACCATTAATAGCTTATGGCATCAAGGTTTTGAATGGGAAAACACAATAAAAATTAAAGAAGTTAAAGATTGGAAATTATTAACCTACTCAATAAAAGAGTTAGATAACATTATCCCGTTAGAAAAATTGCACTCCACTCCAGTCCCTTTAGGTCTAAAAGCGTCAATCAAATCCCTTTTAAAAGCTATAAAACGTAAAATTATTAAATGATCTTTCTAAAAATAAATGGTGGATTAGGTAACCAAATGTTTCAATATACCGCAGCATTAGTTTTGTCATTAAAGCACAATACTAAAGTGGGGATTGATTTATCTGAAATTGAAAAAAATAACGGTAAAACAAATTTCACTTATAGAGATTTTCAATTAGACTCCATTTTTAAACTTAGTAATTACAAAATAATACCGCCATTTACTTATTCATTTATTATTAATGATTCATTTTTTGATAAAATTAAGCGTAAATTAATTGGTGGATCTTACTTTTTAGAAAAAGATTTATCTTATCAAAATGAATTTGAAAATTGTAAAAAAAACACTTATATTGAAGGTTATTTTCAAAGTGAAAAATATTTCATTGCTTTACGACAAGAGATTTTGAATCAATTTACCTTTAATTCTAATGTAAATAGTCAAACAAAATCTTTAGCAGAGAAAATTAACCAAAAACCATCTATTGCAATTCACATAAGACGCGGTGACTATATTAAAAACAAGACCATTAATCAAACACATGGTAGTTGTGATTTAGATTATTACAAAAGAGCACTTAAACATTTTGACTTAAATAAATATCAACTCTATTTTTTTTCGGACGATATCAATTGGGTGAAAAAAAACTTTGACTTTATTACTAAAAATAGTTGTAACTTTATTGATTGGAATAACTCAACAGAATCATGGCAAGATATGTATTTAATGAGTTTATGTGATAATTTTATTATTGCAAATAGTAGTTTTAGTTGGTGGGGTGCTTGGTTGTCTACCAATTCAAACAAAAAAGTAATTGCACCAAAAGTGTGGTTTAAAGATAAAATAAAAAACAAACAAACCAATGATCTTATACCTAACAGTTGGGCACGAATTTAATATAATATGTTTAAATACTTAATTATTTCTTTTTATTTTATAGCTAATACACAATGTTTTAGTCAAGACACAATTAAGAATTCTATGAACAGAATTGACTTAATCCAAAACGACTCTATAAAACCTTTATCGTTTATGGTTGCCGGACATTTATACGGTGCACATTCTGAATCAATTTACCCTTCATCAAGTGTTGTAAACAATATTGACAAATTCAAAAATAGTGACTTCATTGTACTTCTGGGTGATAATTATCGTTTTATTGATTCACTCCACATTTCAAACTTCCAAACTAAATTTTTAAAGCAGTTTAATATTCCAATTTTTAATGCCATAGGTAATCACGATATTAGTTCTAATCAATCGACTCATGATTATAATAGCTATTCTAAATTATTTAACAAACAAACCTATTTTAGTTTTTCCACACTTCAAACACTTTTTATTTTTTTAGACACAGAAATTCATATCGTAAACGCAAAATCAAACGGAAGTATAACAGGTGAGCAATTATTATTTTTAAAAAACACATTATCACTCAATAAACAGAACAAAAACATTATTATTTTCACACATAAGGAATTAAACTTATGGAATAATAATTACAAAGACGAAATTGAACCATTGTTAATTACTCAATCCCTAAAAGGCAAATCTATATATGTTATTTCTGGCGACATGGGTAAATATTCTCCTGACACTTACTTTATAACTGATCCTATTTCAAATATAAACTACATTCACACTCATATTTCAGATAACAGAAATGATAATATATTAAAATGTAAAATAAACTTAAATGGCGATATCAATATTGAGGTCATTTCATTAGAGAGTTTTTCTAGAAAAAAAATTTATGAGTATGAATATTTAAATAAACCAAATACAAAAGCAGTTCCAACAAATTTTGAAAAAATAATAAATAAACTCAAAAATAAAAACTACCTATTAGGAATTCTATCAGCTCTTATACTCTTTTTAATAATTTTACTTACAAAAAAAATGTTGATTATTTTTTTCAAATCAAAATAATAGTTTACCTTTATTCATACTTATGAAAGTATTAGCATTAAGTATTATTTTATTCTTATCTTTTCATATTCAAGCTCAAGAATGGGAATGGGGAAAAAGAATTCATGGTCAGCAAAATGATTATGTTTCTGATATGTTTGTTGACTCAGTTGGAAACGTTTATGTAACTGGCAGAACCAAAGGACCTGTCACTTTTTTAGACGATACAAATCCAATAACACCAATTAATTACGGCCATACAGACGCATTTATGGCAAAATATGATAAAGATGGTAATCTAATTTGGGCGAATCAAGGTGGAAGTCCTGACCCTGAATGGGGTTGGGGAATTGTTGCTGATAAATATGGCTATGTATATTGTACAGGTCAACTGTCAGACACATCCATATTTGGAATTGACACTTTAATTAGTAACGGAAGTAGAGATGTCTTTATTTCTAAATTAGGCCCGAATGGTAACTTCATTTGGACAAAGTCATTTGGTGACACAGGGTTAGATAAAGGTAAAGGAATTACATTAGACAATGCAGGAAATATATACGTAACTGGTTCAATAAGTAATGAGGTCACAATAAACAACATCACAATTGGAACAATAGGAGCAGGAAATGCTTTCATTGTTAAAATGGATAGTGCTGGTAATTATTTAAATGTAGAATCTATTGGTCCAAGACCTGCTACTGGGTTTCATTTAGAATCTGATAAAAATGGTTCAATTTATTTATCGGGTGCTTTTTTATATAATAATTATTTTGCAGGATATGAAGTCTTAGGCCCGACAACACGTAGTTGGAGTGATGGATTCTTAGCTAAACTAGACACAAACCTTGTAACTCAATGGGTAAAAAGTGTAGAAGGCTCTTCCTTAAATTATGGTGAAACAATTGCTATAAGTGACAATTTTGTTTATATGGCTGGTTTTTTCTGTTATACAGCAACTTTTACAGATACAACAATTACCTATAATGGTGACGGAACAAACACTGCAACAATACTAGATTCAAGAGACGCCTATGTTGTAAAATATGATTTTGAAGGAAACAGACAATGGGTAAAAACATTTGGAGGAATTGACTATGATTATACTTATGGACTTGATGTTTCACCAAATGATAATGTATATTTTGGAGGTGTTTTTGAAGACACCATTCTTTTTGACACTTTTGAATTAACATCTAATGGAGGTAAAGATATGTTTATAACTAAACTAAATAGCAATGGTGATGTTGTATGGGCAAAAAGTCAAGGTGGAATCACTCATGATTATTTATACTGCTTAGGTATTGACAGTAAAGAAAATGTATACTGTGGTGGAACATATTCTGTTGCACAAGATTTTGACCTAATTAACATGACAACTCAAACAAATAATTATTCAGGTTTAGTAGCTAAATTAACACAACATACCTATTCAAACTCAACGCTTAATACAACTTCATTTTGTGAAGGTGACACTGTTAAAATATGTGTCAACTCAATTACCTCCCCCTTAACATATCAATTTAATCTATCTCCTAATGGTTGGGTTGTTGACAATAAATATTATTTTATTGCTGAGGCTTCAAATCAAAACATAGCTGGTGACATTATTATCTCTAACAATATTTATAGTGATACATTAGTTATAAATGAGAACATAAACACATTTTCTAACTCAGTAATAGATTTAGGAAACGATACATTAACATGTAATTACAATACAATTACTTTAAACGCCTTATCTAATCAGCTAAATTATATTTGGTCGACAGGTGAAAACACACCTTCAATTGATGTAACTAATTCTAATGATTATTGGGTAGAAATAACGAATTCAAACAACTGTATTTCATCAGACACTATTCATGTTGACTTTGTGGATTGTACATTTATTAATGAAAATGAAAGTAATACAACACTAGCGTATTATCAAAATATAGGATTTGAAGTATTTACTGACCCACACACTAATTTTAAAGTTAATATTTATTCAATAAATGGTCAACTCCTATCAATACACACTAATGAAAATTATATTGCTGTAAACCATTTAAACAATGGCATCTATTTAATATCTTTAACAGGGGAAACTACGCAAACTAAAAAATTTATTATTAATAGGTAATGTCAAGTTTAATTTCAGTTATTTTACCAGTTTATAATGCAGAAAAGTATGTTAAAGAAGCTATTCAATCAATACTAAACCAGACTTATCCTCATTTTGAACTTCTAGT
>Ga0256824_10000842_pt1 | contig 11880 bp, 7 predicted proteins | sample CV67metaG_FD_191570 | JGI IMG/M metagenome (GOLD analysis project Ga0256824, IMG submission 191570) | Hydrothermal vent microbial communities from East Pacific Rise, Pacific Ocean - CV67 | ecosystem: Environmental > Aquatic > Marine > Hydrothermal vents | place: Pacific Ocean: East Pacific Rise...
TATCTCTTTACTAGAGTTTATATTTTGGAGATAATTGGCAATATTCATCAAGGAAAAGGTCACTAAAAAGATCATTAATCCAGGGAAAAAACTGACCCACCATGCAATGTCTAGTACTTCTTTTCCATTACTTAAGATGGTACCCCAACTCATCTGAGGTGCCACGATGCCAAGTCCAAGGTAAGAGAGTCCTGATTCAGCCAAAATAGCGCCACCTACACCAAAGGTAAAGCTGACAGAAAAGATAGGTGCCAGTAGTGGTGCGTAGTACTTTAACAAGATTTTCATCTTACTGACTTTGGCAATGTTTAGTATTTTGATAAACGGTTGTGAAGTAATAGCGTAACTCTCTGAGCGTATGAGTCGCGCTGTGGTCATCCACCCTGTTATGGAAATAATAAGGATTAAGATCCAGATCGAAGCATTGATATAACTCACCAGCGCCAAAAGTAAAAAGAAGGTAGGAAAGGTCAAAAAAAGATCCACCGTCACAACAAAAGCTTTGTCAACATTACCACGAAGATACCCCGCAGTGGCTCCGAGCATCAAACCTACAAATGAGGCTATAAAGGCACTACCTATACCTATAAGTAAAGAGACCTTTCCACCTTCCATAAGACGGGCTAAAAGATCTCTTCCTAAACGATCACTTCCTAATGGAAAGAGAGAAGAAGGTGCCATAAGTATAGCATCACGATGCAGATCATAAGGGCTTTGTGTATAAAGAAACTGTCCGAAAAAAACAGTAAGAAAGAGAAGAGAGAGTGTTATGACACTCAACTTAGGAAAAGAAGCTTCAGTGATCTTAATTGCCAATCTCCAATTCTACTGCTTGCAATTGACAACCATCAATAACAACTGAACCATAGGTGACGCCTACATCTCCCCATAACAGACGCAAAGGTGCTGTTGTATCATTAAAATTAATGGTACCAACCAAAAAGGAGTCTTCTAACGGCTCTGGCATATCTACCACTATATTAACACTACCTCTACTATCAACACTACCATCTAAGGTGATTTCAGCCATAGGGTTACGCATGTCGTGAATGGAACCAAAGATGTTACCTTCTTTGTCTATGTCCAACATTATCATACCAATAGGGATGTCTTCTCCCTCAGCATTCACACTCGGTGAAATATCATAACCAAAACCTGTATAACGATAAGCAGTATTTTCACTAGAATCGGAACGACTTACATGGTAACTTCCATTTTGATCTCCCATACTAAAAGAGCCATCAATACTTTCATACGAACTACTTTGTCCACTTCCACTAATAGCGCCACCGCTATCTAACTCTGTCACTTGCAAGCTAGTTCTATCGTAGTACAAGATCTTACTACTTTCAAAAGTATAGGCACGTCTGTTGATATTATGCTCACCTTTTATATAAAGCATTGTCTCATTTTGATCGCCAATAGTCTGACCATCACCCATAACCATAACATCACCATTGGCCTGCAACATAACACCAACAAAACCACTGCTCTCATCAGAATTAGGAATATCCCAAGCACCAATGTAAGCACCACTATAGGCACAACGTAGGGACTTTGCGAAGTGCTCAGTAGCCTCAGATTTACTAGGTAAACTTGTGATATCGTTATGGGTTTTTTCTGCGACTATAGAGACAAAAGCTTGTTCTCCTAAAGAAAAATCTATCTCTGGTTCCCAAGAACGCGCGCGTTCACGCATTGCTTCATCTATTTGTATACCAATACGTTGATCATCACTGTCTAGAGCCAACAAAAATCGTACCCTATTGTTTACTTTTGAATCTTCTATATAACTATCTACATCAGCTAACTCTCTAGGCGTGATAACAGATGCTCCATTTACTGAACCTAGGTTCAAGGCACCGACACTAAAAGTAATACTCTCATAACCTTTATAGTCATAGTAACCACCAGCAGTAGTTATACCGCTATCACCATTTGAGCGGTTGTATTCTAAACCTTCAACAGCGTTGTCTAAAAACTTCCCTTGCAATATTGGACTAACCTGATCCAACGAGTAATCTGCTTCACCACATCCAGTTAAGAATACTATTGTCAATAATAAATTCAAAGATATTTTATTCATTAATATTTCATAATCCTTTATTCTTTTACAACTTTTAAATACACTGTCATTGTATTACATTCTCCATCTTCTTCACATACTTTAATATTCATTGAATTATAGTTAGTTGTGTCCATCTTCTTAGGAACATAAATTGACATTTCTCCTGAACCACTAATGCTACACGTCGTTCCATTAACATTAATACCAGATATTATACTATAGCTTAAAGTATTACCACTAAAGGCTTGTGCACTCATCATTACTCGATAATTTTTATTTGATGCACCTATAAATCCTCCATCTGATTCAACATCTATATAAGCTGAATTAGGATCTCTAATATATACGTTGTCAGATCCTATAAAACCCTTATCTTGATCGGTTACATGGTCAAATTTTAAATTATTTGGTAATTCAGAAACATCCACTACCCTAACACTAAAACGTTTAACAACTGTATTGCTAGAGTTTAAGGCATCTGTTACACGTACATCTACTTCGTATATATTATCAGCATTATCATCTTCTGGATCTTCAAAGTTTTTCGCATAACTAAAACTTAGTTGACCATTCGCTGCAACATCAAAATCATAACTGTCCATACCCAGTACTTTATCATAAGTCAAAGAAGATCCGATTGGAGAAGTTGCACTTAATGTTGCAATAATATTTTCGTTTTCGTCAACTGTTAAAGTTGCATCAGTATTAAAGACAGGTGTCCCATCCACACTGTTTACAGTTAAGGTTCCTAGTCTACGTGCAGAATGTCCCTCATTATCACGAGCAACCACTTCTGCCGTATACCTATTTATACCACTAAAGTTATATGCAGGTGCATTAATACTTAATGTTCCTGTTCTGTCATCAATACTAAACACACCGGCTAATGAAGTATTTTCAACACTATAACTCAAACTTTTGCCTGCTGCAGAGCTTGCAGTCATAGGGAAAGAGACTGATGTACTGTGATCCATAGCAATAGAAGATTGGTCACTGTCAAATGTAATAGCATAGCTTGATGGCATTACCGTTACAGTAATCGTACTACTTTCTGATCTTGAACCGTTATACTGACTCTGAGCTATAACAGTTAGAGTGTAGCTGTTACTACCTGAAAGATTGAAGACAGGTGCATTTTTAAACATTATCACACCCGTGCTTGCATTAATACTAAAAGTTGCGCTGCCTGTGCCAATACTATAAGCTATGGTAGCACTCATAGCCATATTAGGCGATGCAGTCATCGCACCTAGCACAGTAACGCCGGCAGTCTGACTGTAACTCTGCAGTCCTGTAAAGGACAAAGTCTCATCTATATTACCAACACTAACACTCAATGTTTTTGAAGCACTATCGTTTCCAAAATTATCATGAGCTTGTACCGCTACTCTATAGGTGTTGGTACCCGCTAATGACGCAGCAGCCTCAAAGTCTGGCGCAGCTTTAAAAGTCAATTTTCCATTTACTATTTTGAAAAGTGTTGCATCATCACCACCACTAATACTATAGCTATCTACAATACCAGTACCATCTGAACGACTTGTAAGCGTCAAACTTCCGGTACTATTTTCTTGTACACTAAAGGTGTTTGAAGTGACTACTGGTGCTATTGCAGTAAGGTCTTCTAGAAGTGTTACACGAATGGTCTGTGTTACAACGCTATTACTGTTGTTGTCAGTTACTCTTACTTTCACTTCATATACATTATCTGCATTAACATCACTACGTGAATAGTAGTCATGACTTGCATTAAAATAGAGATTTCCGGATGCGTCTACTCTAAACTTAGAAGCATCCGAGCCTTGCAGTGAATAAGTAATTGATGTTGAACTTCCTCTAGGAGAGGCGTTTATAGTGGTGATAACCTGAGTAGTGTCGATAGGAGAACCTACGTTACTTGAATGTAAATAGGTATCACTTATACTTGGTGTAATTAGACTCTGATCTGCCGTTACTGTAATATTAAACGGATCACTTATGCTTAACGATCCTTTAAGTTGACTCTGCACACTGATGCTGACACTGAAGTTTTGATTGATCAGTGCTAGGGCTTTAAACTGCAAGGTACCGCTACTATCTATCTCTACAATATCTGCACCTTCAACAACTGCATATTCAACATGACCACTAACTATGGTATTCGCTTCTACCGAGATCTGTCCAATAACCTTATCATTAACCAATGAAGTGAAATTTCGAATATTTGTAAATGTAAATTTCTCATTCATGTCTGCTACAGTAATAATCAATATTTTTTCGGCACTTACATTACCTAAGTTGTCATGAACCTTGACTGCAACTCTATAACTATTGGTACCCAATGATGATGCAGGTGTCTCAAAATCTGGAGCATTTTTAAAAGCCAAGCGATCATTAACAACCTTGAAAAGTGCAGCGTCATTTCCACCGCTAATACTGATGCTGTCAACAACACCATTACCATCTGTACGGCTTTGAATTATGAGGTTTCCTATACCGTTTTCTTGAACACTAAAAGTACTCGAAGTCACTACAGGTGCTATTGCATTAAGATCTTCTTCAAGTCTAACGCTGATCGTTTCTGTTACAACACTATTATTATTGTTATCGGTTATTCTTACCATGACTTCATAAACATTATCGGCATTGGCATCGCTGCGTGCATAGTAGTCATAACTAGCGTTAAAGTAGATATTTCCTAATATATCCACTCTAAACTTAGAAGCATCAGCGCCTTCTAATGTATAGCTAATTGTCGTTGAACTTCCGTTAGCAGTACCATGTATTGCAGCAACAACATGCGCAGTGTCTATAGGAGTACGCACATTTTTTGAACGCAAATATGTATTACTGATACTTGGTAACACCTGACTTGAATCGGCAATGACAGTAACGTTAAATGGTGTACTATAAGTCAAAGAGCCATTAACTTGGCTTTCCACACTGATCTTTACAGTAAAGTTTTGAGTAGTTTGTCCAACATTTTTAAACTGTAGTTTTCCATTATTATCAATCTCTACAAGATCATCACCCTCAACCACTATATACTCAAGATCACCACTAACAATGGTATTCTCTTCTACCACAATATTTCCAATCACCTTATCACCCACTAGTGGTGTATAGTTTTGAATATTTGTAAAAGTAAACTTTTCATCCATATCACTAACATTAACCGTGATTGTTTTTGTGTCACTTTCATTACCAAGATCATCACGCGCCTTAATTGTAATACTAAATGTGCGTGGTAATACTTCATAATCTCGAGCTTCTTTAAATGAAAGTATACCCTCAGCACTAAGTTCAAAGGCGTCAGCGTCTGTGCCACCTAAAATGAATGTATCAACAACACCGTTACCGTTAGCACTGACCACTATAGGAAAAGCACCCAAAGAGTTTTCTATGATGGTAATATTCGCCGTTTCAACAACAGGCTTGACTTCATCTAGATTATTTACCAATACAACTATAATAATAGGTGTCGTTACACTGTTTCCATATCCATCAGTAACCACAACTGCAAGTTGATATTCTCTATCTGGAGTGGCTTCAAAGTTTGGAAGTGGCTCTGTAAAACTGAGGTTACCATTTTCATCAATTTCAAATGCCTCTGCATCGCGTTCTACAATACTATAGACAACATTACCTGTTATATCAGCTGGACGTGCTCTAATCTGCGTAATAACACCCGAACCAGCAACTGCTTGAACACTCTCTGCAACATAATCAACTAAAGGTTCTACTTCAGTAATATCTTCCACTACCTCTATAGACATCGTATGCGATGAGATTACTCCTGATGCAGAAGTAACTGCAACAATCACTTCGTATGTATTAGATTCACCTTCTATATAGTCTATAACGTCAATAAAACCCAATGCACCTGTCACTGTATTGATTTCTAAAATATCTTGAGCGGCACCACCAATAATACTGTAGGTCATATTCTCACTAGTATCAGTACTAACTATAATGATATTTTGTTGTTGATCATTAACAATAATAGAAGTTGGTGTATTAAACACAACCGAACCACCAACTAGATTTTCAGCTTCTAAAAATGCCCGAACCTGTTCTAGTGAATAATCGGCTTCGCCACAGCCGGTAATATAAAGGCTACTAAAGGTTAAACTAATAGTTAAAAAAATATTTTTCAAGAGTTGCATAAATCTCCTTCTTAAAAGAATGCAATTAAAAGAACACACATCTGCTTTCTTAGAAAATAGTGTTCAAAACATACCTATAATATAGCATAGACATACAAATGAAGGGGTAAAATAGACATCCCTACTGTATAAATAATTTCAATAATACACATATGGAAACCTATTATAATTAAGAAATATATGAGATATAAGAGAGGAGTTAAAACTGTATTTAAAAGCATAAAACAACATAAAATATAACAGTCTTTCAAAGAACGTATAAAATTTCTATTACGCTACAAACTTACAAGGAAACTTTTTATTACCGTAGTCTCATTAATCCCAAAACTCATAGGTCACACCAAAACTTCCTGTTGCTGCAACGGTATTGTGCTGTACTTTAACCCACACAGCAAAATTTTCATGAAAGTGGTAAGCACCACGAAGTGCAAATGCGAGATTGTTTTCATACCCATCAAATGTTGTTGTGTTACCTTTTTGTGGAAAATTATTGATAGTTCGGTGTAAATATTGGAACTGATAACCTAAATGTGCCTGAAGATCATATTTCATAAAAAAGCGGTACCCAATTCCACCATGTAAACCAAATCTAAAGATATATGGGCTTCCACCATCGTCAAAAATACCTTCTGCATCTGGTGCACCAACATAGGCATGTTTTTGCTCAAAAATCCAACTCAATTCAGTGCCCGCTAAAACATACATATTAGCAACAGGGATTTTATAGAGGTACTGTGCATCAGTAGTAATCATAGGTGCGGAATAGTAACGATACTCTATGCTATCTCGACCCAAAAAGCTCTTGATATCGTTTCCACCAAAAGTTCCAACACCCCCATCTGAATATCCAACACCCAAACTTAATTGCAAACCTTGCCACAGTCCATCTTGTAACATCAAAGAAGCACCATAGTTGTTATATTCATCTTGACATACAGCGTCTATATCTTTCATTTCTTGTGGCGGTAAAGTAGTTAGTGTATATGTTGCTTCTACTTGGCATTCATCATCAGTCAATTTTCTACTATGAACCTTGATATTTTGAATCTCTATAGGATGACCCAAACGTATGTCAATGTTACGTGTTGGACAGAGGTCTACAGTCGCCATAGCTTCATCTGCCATCTGGTCTTTAGCGTCCTCTTCACAATCAGTTAATTCGGAGTAATCTACCAAAGCCGCATCGAGGTAGAACCCAGACTCTGCACTAAGGTTATACTCTTCAGTCTTTGTCCACAGTGGCGCATCGCTGCTACCAAAATCGTACCAACTTTTTTCATTTTCAACTGTACTGTTTGTCACTGAAGAAACATTACTTTCAGTTGAACCCTCTGCTAAAAGTGTTATAGATGCTAATGCTACTGTTATTATTACTTTTTTCATCATCTCCACCCTTACTCTTGCATTGCCAAGTTACGATAACCAAAGAACTCTGGTTCTTGTTCGAACTCAGGACCATACCTAAGTGAAACGGCCATAATCTCTGTCTGCATCTCATCAAACATCTCTCCAGCGTCTTGCTTTTTTGTTGCCAAAGCACCCTTAATTAAGAAATAACTAAAAAGTCTGTACCCTTTTTCAAAATAGGCATTTGTCATTTGGTAGCGATTAGACGCAGTAATAATGTTTAGACGTTTATGATACTTTGTCTTTTTAACTGGAGACTCTAACTTCTCGCCTTTACGAAGGGGAATACCATCACTTACCCCTCTAAAACTGGCATCAATAAATGCAAATGTACGCCCTGCTTTTGAACGCTGAAATGAATTATAAAAACGTTCCATTCCAATCAATCCCTCACGCTTCATCATATCTACAGAAGCATCATAAGCAACTAAGAAGTTTTTACCAGAGGGGCCAGACATGCCATGTCCTACAAAGTAGAAGTAGACACTGTCATTAGGTTGTATACGTTTTATCAACTTTTCAAACTGCTTGAGAATATTTGCCGAGGTCGCTTTTTCATTTTCTAACACTATGGTATGTCGACTTGGAATCCCTAGTTTTTTCTGAAAGGCCTCAGTAACAGCATGAGATGTTCGGTTAGCGAACAAAACAGAATCAGCATTTTCATAATCTTCTATGGAGATGACAAAGAGCCAATTTTTATAGTCAGGATAAACTTTTTTAGTACGTTTAATCGTTTTTTTAAGATCATCATACTTCACACTGTATTTTTTATTTTTAAAACTCGTAATCAGTGGTAAATAAGGATCATTCAAATTAGGATCTTGTTTACTATCATCAAAAGTCATCTCAACACTACGAAGTTGTGAATACTGATCTGCAATAGGTGGTACTCCATGCTCAGCCGCATCATGATCTAAAAAAGAACGAAATTTTTGCAGTTTTAAATTATAGTCGCGAACCATAGTCTCAAACTCTCGTTTAGAGCTACTTGCAACATTGTTTCGGCGTAAAACATCCGCTCTAAACTTTGCTTGTATAGGGTATGTCTCTGCCTGACGTTTTATCGTTGCTTCTCTCACCCTTTTTAAAAGTTGGACGCGTCGTTCTTTTCTTTTTTGGTACATTGGCTTCAAAGGTGTCAAAGTTGGTACTACAATTTTATCAGTACTGGGAAACGTAGCCATCGACTCAAATTCTATACTTGAAATATCTAAAGGCACATAGTCCTCAGCACTTTTTTGTTGCGCTGAAAGCGAAACAACACCTACCAGTAGCAATACTAAAAATCTCTGCATCCGCTCTCTTTTTTTGAATCTTTTAAAAACATTCTAATAATGTTCCCAGCTATTCTACACAAATAACCTATAAATCATCACATATTAAAGAAAATAGAAAGTGATATAGGAAGGAGGGATTATTTTTATAACCCTATTTTATCTTACTCCCATATTTCTGGGAATAACTGTTATATATAAATATATATTGAATTTTTACGTAAGGGCATCTCTAATAACTCTAGTTATTAGAGATGCCCTTAATTATTGGTTTCAAAAAGTACTAACTTATTTTCGTATGGTTAATTCTCTGTACCCAAAGAACTCTGGTTCTTGTACACGACCTTCACCATAACTGGCTGAAACTTCTCGAATCTTAGTACGAATGTTGTCAAACAACTCACCCGCATTTTGTGGCTTTGAAAGTACTTCTAGCCCTAAGTAATAACTAAAAAGACGATATCCCTTAGCATAGTATGCATTTGCTGTATCATGGGAGCGGGTACTGTTTAAGATATTGAGGCGTTTATGGTACCCCTCTGCCCTTGGACGCATAAGAGGGTTTTGCAAACCTTTTAGTAGTGTAATACCATCAGTCACACCACTAAAACTGGTATCCACAAAAGAGAATGTTCTTAAGGCTCTAGAGTTTAAAAAACGGTTATATAGACGTTCAATTTTAATGGTATTTTTAGTGTCTGCAAAATCAGGCATTCCATCATAAGGTAAAATAAGTTGCTCACCTCTTTTGTTACTAAGGCCATGTCCACAGTAATAAAAATAGATCACATCATTACGCTGTACACGACGACTAAGCTTACGAATCTCATCATTTATATTTTTCAACGTGGCTTCTTCATTTCTAAGTACCACAATATTTCGATCTGAAATGTCAAGCTTTTTCTGAAATGTCGCGCGAACGATATCTGACGTACGCGATGCAAAAAGTACAGGGTCTGCATATTTATAGTCTTCGATGGCTATAATAAAAAGCCAAGATTTTTTGTCACTCAACTTCTGTTGCTTCTCTTTTAACATCTTTTCAAGTGCATCATTAGAATGTTTAGAAGGTTTTCTATCTTTATAAGCTAAAAAAAGAGGATCAAAAGGATCAATAAGACTGGGACTTTGCAATTTTTGGTTAGAAGGCAGATGGCGATTACGTGCTTCAACATCCAAACGAAACTTTTTTTGAATAGGATAAAGTTCTTGAATCCGTCTTTCATGTAAGGCTTGAACACGTTCATAGAACGCTGACTCACTCTCTTTTTTCATACGAATAGGTTTTTCAACAGTAGTAAGCTTTGGTGATGCAACTTCTGGTCTGTCAGCACCATAAACAGTTGAAATACTAATAAGTGTTGAAAACAGGAACAAAACGAGAAAATTTCTAAATAGGTACATGTATATCATCCAAACAAATTTTTTAAAATTATATTGGAAGAATACTTATGTAATACAGAATTATTACTATTTCCTATAATTTAAAATAAGATTTCCAGCTATGGTAACACTATTGTACGCCCTAAACAACAGAAGCTGGCAGATAATAACGTAATGATGTCTTTCCAAACTTTTTGAACTTCATCTGTTTAAAAGCACCTAAGGCTTCTGGCATCTCTAAACCTGTCATCTGCTCAACAATGATCATTTTGACAACCTCTTCAGGAAGGTCTTCTATCAGTTTGATCATCTGCACATAAATATCTTCGTGACCCTCACGAATAGAAAAAGGAGGGTCTATATATAGATAGGCATCCTCTCCAGTAGCCTTTAACTTTTTAACCACACCACCGATGTTTGCAAAAGTGTCACCTCTAAAGATTTCACAGGCACTAGGATCTGTCTGCTCTATGTTCTGTGAAAGTACTTTTAAGGCCTCACGATCACGTTCCATAAAGAAAATCTTCTTTGCACCCCGACTCAAAGCTTCTAGACCGATAGAACCACTACCTGAAAAGAGTTCTACAAAGTTGGCATCGATGATCTCAAACTGTATGGTGTTAAAAAATGACTCTAAAACGATATTTTTTGAACTTCTAGTTGTCACCATAGAAGGAAGTAAAAGCGTTTTGCCTTTGTACTTTCCAGAAATAATCTTTTTAATGATAGGTTTTGCCATAGATAATCCTCTATAAATAATGTCTGATACTAAATGAAAGATCTTCATCAATATCTTGTTGGAGTAACCACTCCAAGTAACCTCGATCTTGAGCTGCAACCTCTTCTATGTAATGGCTTTTATATTTACCAAAGTTCAGTTTTTTCAACAGTGCGGGTTCAACACTCATCCGCATTAACTCATCCTCAGAGACCATCTCTTTTAAGTAATGATAAAGTTGCTGCACATGAAATGCATCACTTAATGCATCGTGCGCCTGAAGCGTAATACCTAATGCTTTAGTCTTGACTTCTTCACTTTTGTAAATCCCCAGTTCATAACGAAGGTACTGTAAGGAGAAACGATCGATCTCTTCTATAAGGTGACGACTACATCTAAGGGTATCTACGATGCCCCCTTGCCATATAAAGCCCTCTCTTGCAAGCATTTCTAAATCAAAGTTTATATTGTGTGCGACCAAAATGTTATTGTCGTTATTGTGTCTGTTTAAAAGCTCTGTTAACTCAGTATCACTAAACAAAGATGCTTTAGCTACCTGTTCGTTAGTGATATGGTGGACCGCCATCGCTTCTGTTTTTATCTTACAACTTGGTTTTACCAGAGTCTCATAACAATCTATTTTTTCAGTATCTTCTAGGATGAATCCAACAGAGCATATGCGGTCACTAAGTTCTAGCCCCGTGGTCTCAAGATCAAGAAATATCTGCACTAAGGTTCTCACTCTTTGGAAGTTTTTCTAACATCGTATAGTAATGCTCTAAAGTACGAAAACTTTTTTCAAAACGCCAAGCGATGATAAATCGTACAATGCTATTTTGTAGTGCCTTGTCAACTTTTTCTACTCTTCCATAGTAAGCAAGC
>Ga0256824_10000843_pt1 | contig 11878 bp, 8 predicted proteins | sample CV67metaG_FD_191570 | JGI IMG/M metagenome (GOLD analysis project Ga0256824, IMG submission 191570) | Hydrothermal vent microbial communities from East Pacific Rise, Pacific Ocean - CV67 | ecosystem: Environmental > Aquatic > Marine > Hydrothermal vents | place: Pacific Ocean: East Pacific Rise...
ATAGATAAACTATTTGAAGCACAAAAGTTACTTGAAGAAGTTTATATTATCGATGAAGATGAAGTACAACAAATTAAATACATCAACTATGAAACTTTTTCTGCAAAGCAAGCAAAAAAGAAGAAGACAAACGAGTACGCAATCTCCAGTACAAAAACAACAAAATACAATAAACCATTTTATACACTCAATCTTTCTGTTATTATTGAAAAAGAAGAGACTATCATACAAACGAAGAAAGGTACCACATGACACGAGAAAAAGCCATCAAGTCTCTGTATCATTACAAAGCTACAGAAGATGATCAAACTGTAGTACCTCATACTTTTGAACTCATTGATAACTGGTATATCGAGGGTTGGGATTCCATAGAGAAGCTTGAAGCCATATTTGACGTAGAAGATCTCTATGATATGGATATTGACTTGAAGATTTATCCTAAGGATCACAAGAATATTCTTTAACTTATGGCCTAAAACTCTATATCTAACTCATCTGTGATTTTAGATTCAACAAGCCATACTATCTTACTTATCTGCGTAAACAATCTTTTTCTGTAAGCTAGTACATTTTAATATCGCTTCAAATCCAATATAGTCGAGGATACTCACGTATTTTCATATTATTATTAAGCCACATTTGTAACTAATATATCCTATAAATAATTTCAGCTCATTCAAATCATATGCTCTTTTGACATACATACTCAAAATTTTAATCACCCATTCTATTTACAATATACGGTGTCATCCTTTTCATAAAAGATTTATGTATATCATCCATAATCTTAGGTGTAATTTTAGTTACATCAGAATATTTATCAAATACTTCATTTATTGAATCTCTAATATATTCAGTTTGTATTTTTTTATCTTGTCGAGTGAGTGCCAAGTTCAAAAATCTTTCAAAAGATTCTTTGGTACTTTGATAATCTCGTTCCTTACTTTTAATTAATTTAAGTAACTCACTTCTAGTATATTTTAGATTAATCTTTTTCTTTATTTCAACCATGTTTATTAAATCAAAACAATAAGAAAATGAAATATTTTCTCCTAAATACTTATCATTTAAGAGAACAATATATTTACATACATTAAAATAATCAATATATGCATATAAAATTCTTTCTTTTTTATCACCAACAATATGTAAAATATGTAATGCCTCTTCATTATCCAACTTATAAATATTTTTGGTAAAACAAAAATTAACAACGTCTAGTGATTCTTCATTTTTAATGTAAGATATTAAATGTTTGATCTCTTCTTGTCTGTTTATGTTATCCACATAAAAATTTACCGCACATTTACATACTGCCTGAAAAATTTCTTTTCCTCCTATCTGAGGTTGAAAATGCAATTTTTCCTTAAAACGTTCATTTTTAACTTCTGCTTGAGTAGTTAGTTCATCCACGTTTAAGTCAGGATATTTTTTTATAAATCCTTTTAGGATTTTTCTTAATTCCTTTTTATTACGAGCAACGATACTAATTTCTTCTCCATCATCTTTTACACTAGGTTTTGTTAAATTTATTTTTCCTTGATAATCAATAGAATACTGTTCATTTGTTGATTCCTTTGTTCCTATAATCTCCTGAGGATTTCCTCTATCTCGTCTAATCATTAACATATTTGCAAAAATATTCAATTCTTTTGCTAATTTTGTATCTATCTTTGCACCAAAATCAGAATTACAATCTCGACATAAGAGCTTTTTAGATTTTAATCTTCCTCCTATTGCATTAATGATGATATGTTCATCCGTTTCATTATCCTTGTTTAATGCATCATCACATACATAACATTTCATAAAATCTCCCTCAAAATCATTAAAATTTTACTTCTTCTAAAATATCTCTTATATTTTAAAAATCTCACTACTTATCTCATCAATATCATATATTTATAAATGATCTGAAATCTCTACCCATACTTTATTATACTATTAATGCCTCGACCCATTCCCTATCTCTGAAACACCGTATATAACACTCTGAAGCCTTACTATATGCAGAGTCTTCATGCATAAGTCTATTCAATCTATCAGATAAAGAGGCAATTAAAGCTGTATTAGTAGAATGCTCATCTCCTTCTGTTACAATATCTCTTATTTCATTATATAAAGTTTCTCTTTCTTCATTAAAAGTGGGATAATCTAAATTCAATAATAAATTACTCTTTTCAACTCTTTCCCTGGCAATTTGATCATGTTGAAAAAGAGCTGATACCGTAGGTCTACCATCAGGATTAAAATTTAACAAATTTACATCATTTTCATTACATGGATCTAAAAGAATTGGCTGTTCATCTTTTCTTCTAAAACGTGTAGTTGCATACCGATGCTCATCAATCAATGGAAACTTATCTCCTTTTCCTCCTGTTTCTCCAAGTAAAAGATTTACATTAAGTCTATTTGGAAATTGACAACTTAAACGATAATTATCAGGATTAAACGCAAGAAACCAGTACCAATGTTTAATAATATCATTTTCAACGACTTGTCCTTTAGGACGAAAATGTTCTACTTCATTTGGGAAACCAGGATTTTTTGATTCTGTATACCAACACTTTCTTCTACTCATTTTTTCCAAATAAGTTTTAATAGGAGACCAATGCCTATTTCCATTTTTTGCAAAATCTTTTTTATCATCATCCGCCATACCTATCATGGAGTTATTTAAACCTCTGAGTCTCTGCCTCTCTCTTCTAGGCAAAGACGCAACAAATTTACTTAAATCTATATACCTCATGAATTATTTAACCCTCATATTTAGCTTTTTCATACTCTTTATAATCTTCTTCCCGATAAGAGATACCTAATCCTAATTCTTGTAATTTAATATTAATCTCTTGAAGTCTTTCACGCTCTACAGGAGATAAAGGATTCTCTTTATATGCTAAAAGTAAGCGTTCATCTATGAGTTCTTGCGTTGCCTTATCCAAGCTAGAGGGTAATCCAAAAAATTCGCTTGTTAATACATTGGCTACTCCTTGCCCGCGTGGGTTTCGGTGAGGTTGAGTATAGGTCAGTCCTTCATTTGATCTGTGTGAAATCAATACTTGTTCTTTTGATAAACCTGAAATTAGTACAGGATCGTGAGTTGCTATCAAAACAGTTGAACTATTTCTTTGGGTAGATTCAAGGGCTTTATTTAAAAGTGAATGATATTTCCAAGACCATGATGGATTTAAATGAGTATCTGGCTCATCTAGTAAAATTAAACACTCATTCTGAAGGTTTAGCCACAGTCCACCAATAACAGATATAAGTTGTTTTTCTCCTTCACTCAAATCATCAAAATTAATAACTGTTTCTCTATTTTTATGGAGAACTGAATAGCCAAGTTTACGAACCATACCTTTTTTATCAAAAGCCTGAAAAATATTATAAACAGTGTTACCTGTCCCAGCTACATATTGACCAAGACTTACAAGTTCTTCTTGATTAAATACGTATTTTCTTTCTTCTTTTATAATCCCTTCTACTTCATAAATTTTACTCGTACTTTTTGATTCATTACTATAACGTGCAATAGTTGAAAGGAAATCATTAAAAGCACCTTTGAGCCCCCATGATACTGGATCATCTTTTTCTCTATCGTATTGTTTAGATGGCTGTAAAATTATTTCTAATTGATTTAAACTATCAATGGATATTTCATTTAAAAAATCAGATTTTTCATGTGCTAATAGACCTAACAAAATAAATTCTGATTGTTCTATATCTGAAAAAATAAAAGATTTATTTAAGTCATCTGATTGATTACGAAGTTTACTGAAGTAAGTACGCTTATAACTTTTAAACAAATTATTCATACGTTCACAAGTACCAGAATAATATCCAAAAACCATAGCAGGAAATGGAGGCATTAAATTTGCATCTTTAGCTCGTATAGCAAATTTATTATTACTCCATGTATTCTCATCAACTAAAATTTTATTATCATATTGGGGTGATTGATAATGAATTTCCACTTGTTTACCATGTGCTTCATATTTAATGAGATATTTAAAATCAGAATATTTTCCATAATATAAATTTACAAATATATTTAATAAGGCTTCAATTAAATTAGATTTTCCTGTACCATTATTTCCGATAATAGCAATAGTTCTTTCATCAGAGAAGTTTATGTTGGTATTTATAATATTTTTATATCCATCTATCCATAAGCTCTGAAGTTTCATGACTCTACCTACCCCACTATCTTTTTAGCTACGGTATCGGCTAGATATGCTTGTGTAGTCTTGGCTTCACGTAAAGCTAATTTCAAGCTATCACACAGAGCCATGAGTTCATCTACTTTGGCGACTATACGATATTGTTCTTTTAGTGGAGGAATTGGCATTACATGTGCTCTTAGCTTTCCTAATGAAACAAATGCTTGCACTCCACCTGCTGCTTTTTCTTTCATTTCCGTAGAAGCTATTTTTAAAAAAACCTGTAGGTATCTTGGCACAACTAAATCAGAAAGATAATATTTGAACAATGCTACATTTTTAATACTAAATTCATCATCTATATCAACAATCACAGGATTTCCTATACTTCCTATCATTGCAAATAAAATATCACCTTTATCAACTTTTGATCTTTCATTTATTTTTAAATAATCTTCACTAGAAATATATTTAACATTTGATAAATCTAACTTACCCGTATATAAATTTTTACTTGTAATAAGAGGATATCCAGTAAGCTGTGTTTTAGGACTATCATGGGTTCCATCTCGCACATCATAATAGTTTATTAGCCTTGTCCACTCCCATCCTTTTGGCAAAATATATAACTTTTCTTCATCATTGATTTCTGGAAGCTTTTTCTGCTTCTTGATCTCCCCCTCTTTAACCAATCGTTCTTTCTCTTCAGCAATCTTCTCAAGCAACACACTAGCAGGCTCATCATCTAGGTCTTGTGCTACTAGCTTACCCATGACTGCCAGTTGCAAGATAGTCTCTTGGAGTTTATCTATACTTTTTTCTGTCGTAAAAAGTACATCAAAATGTCCTGCTATGCGTTGCCGGCTTTGAGTAAATGCCTCTGGTGTTTCTACGTTAGTCAGTGTATTAAGCAGTGTTTCTACTAGTATTTGGTGTGTAGCACCATTCTCCTCTTGTTCCTCTTCTAACTTATCACAAAGAGCCATGAGTTCATCTACTTTAGCGACTATACGATGCTGTTCCTCTAATGGAGGTAACGGTATCACAGTAGCGATAATTTTCTCTCGTGATATGTTAGGTTGTGCTCCACCTGCACCCATATTTATAAATCTATCTCTATATGCTTTGAGCAACATAAGCAAAAAGATATTTGAAAATCCTCCAAAAGGAGTACACGCACATACTGCCTGATTTGTTGTAGCAGGAACTTCAAGTATTGCTGTTTTACCTATTGTTGCCCCATACATTGCAATTAAGACATCTCCTACTTTGTTATATCGTACTGAACTCTCTGCTAATGCCAATTCAGTAATATGCTCTTCTGACTTTGAAATATAATCTGCATTCAATTCTCCTGATTTAAACCAAGGGATTGTTCCACCATAATATTTATGGTTACCACGTGTAGGTGTTGCTCCTGCACCCCATTCTCCAATATCATTTAAGCGTACAAATTCCCAATTATCAGGAATAAGAAATGGCTTTTCATTCTTTTGAATATCTTTAAATTTCTTGAGTTTTTTAATTTTCTTATCTTTAATTAATTGTTCTCGTTCTACAATAATCTTCTCAAGTAATACACTAGCAGGTTCATCATTTGAGTCTTGAGGAACAAGTTTCCCACGTACTGCCAACTCCAGTATGAGTCCACGTAGTTTTTTAATACCATACGCTTCTTGCTTTTTACCACTACCTCGCCCTACAGACTTTTTGGTCACTATGGCAGAAGTCCAGATATCTATATGCTCTGTGATGACATCTGTCATTTATGCCTCTCCATCAAAAGCTTTTTGAAGTACATCTCTAATCTCATTGTGTATAGACGTAATAGACTCTTTCTGTGAAGCATAAAGAGCCAATAACTCTTCAGGGTCATAGTCTATCTGCACTTCAAGGTGTGGATTTTTGATGTCGAGGTTATATCCTCGTTCTATGATATCCTCTATAGAGACTTTCCATGCTTGCTCATTCTGCACACGTGATGCAAAATTATCTGCTTCATCACCCCACCATACCCGCTCAGGTTCAAACTCTTCAAAACGCATCGGTTTTGTTTTGTTATAACTTTTAATGCCCTCTGGATATGGATGCTCGTAGTACCATACCTGTTTGGTAGGTGTACCTTTGGTAAAAAATAGGATATTTGTTTTGATACTCGTATAAGGGTTAAACACACCTTTAGGTAAACGAACGATGGTATGTAAGTTACACTCACTTAGCAACTTCTCTTTGAGTCGTGTCTTCATACCCTCACCAAACAAAAAGCCATCAGGCAAGACAACCGCTGCTCTACCATCACTTTTAAGTAAACGAATGATAAGTGCCATAAAAAGGTCTGCTGTCTCTCTAGTACGTAGCTCTGAAGGAAAGTTGTTTTCTATACCATCCTCTTCGGTACCACCAAAAGGTGGGTTGGTCATGATGACATTTTTTCTGTCTTTTTCTGTGTAGTCTTTGTAGGGACGTTCGAGTGTATTACCGTGTATGATGTTCTCTGGTGTGTCTATGCCATGTAGTATCATGTTGGTTACACAGAGCATATGAGGCATGGCTTTTTTCTCTACACCGTGTATGGTAGATTGCAGTGCCTCTTGGTCTACTACAGACTCTACATAGTGTTCGCGTTTATGCTCTACTGCTGTAGTCAAAAAACCACCTGTACCACAAGCAGGGTCAAGTACAGTCTCATCTAGCTTAGGGTCTACCCTATCTACAATGAAACTCGTCACCGCACGAGGGGTATAAAACTCTCCTGCATTACCTGCACTTTGTAGGTCTTTTAGCAGTTGCTCGTAGATGTTTCCAAAGGTATGTCGGTCGGCTGTGTTGTTAAAGTCTATCTCTGAGATTTTGTTGATGACTTGACGCATGAGCGTACCAGACTTCATGTAGTTGTAGGCATCTTCAAAAACAGTACGTACTACTTTGGCTCGCTTAGATAGCTTTTTATCATCTCCTGAGATGGTGAGTTTTTTGAGTGCTGGAAAGAGTTCATCATTCGTAAATGTAAACAACTCCTCACCCGTAATACCCTCAGAATCTTTTGCCCAGTTTCTCCAGCGTAATGCTTCTGGAAGTGGTGACTTAAAATCATCTTCTAATAACTCTAGCTCTGTCTCTCTGTCATCATAAATCTTTAGAAAAAACATCCATACAAGCTGACTTATACGCTGAGCATCTCCATCGACACCCACATCTTTACGCATAATATCTTGGATAGATTTTATGACACCTGACACATTACTCATGCTGACTCCTCATCTTTAAATAGTTCTTCTTCTAGCTCGGCTACGACATCTTCATACTTCTCTTTGCTTCCAAATATCTGTGTGATAATCTCTATAGGGGTACCTATGTTTGTAAACTCTTTAGATTTTAATACTTTAGTATTTTCCAATGTTTTGATGCCTTCATCTTTATATTTGTCAAGTAGTGCATCTAGCACTTCTCTCATTTTGTCTTCGTATTTGGTAAAGTAGTTACGTTTTTTAACGTTGTCTACACGTTCTTTTCTAGTGAGTGGTGGCTTGCCATAGGCTATATGACAAATGAGGTCAAAATCGCCATACTCTTTACCTACTTCATCTACAAGGTTCTCTAGGATAACCCCATGCTCTTCTAGTAGCTCGACAATGGCTTGTTTCTTTTTGGTTTTGTTCCATCGTTGAAGAAAGATATCGAGAGATTCAAACTCTGACTTAATTTTTTTTCTGCTGAAGTCTTTGTAAGATTCAGTGATGAGTGTACCATCTTCGCCTATGTATTCTACACGCTCTGCGATGATTTTAGCAGGTACTCCGTTTACGTAGAATTTTATTTTTCTACCACCTTCTCCATCGTCATCATCATCTTCTTCAAAGTCATCATCCTCTCCACCTTCAGGATCTGGAGGGATAGGGTCATCGTCATCATCTGGTTCATAAATCACTACGGGTTCACCATCAAACTCTTCATCTTTAAATAACTCAGTTGCTCTTTTAAAATCCATAATAGTAAAAAAGTATTTATCAAACTCTTCTTCTATACGAGTACCTCTACCAATAATTTGCTTGAAGGTCGTCATAGAGTTAATCGTTTTGTCTAACACGATGAGCTTACAAGTCTTAGCATCTACTCCCGTACTCATGAGGTCTGAGGTAGTAGCAATAACAGGGAATTTACTCTCTGAGTCAATAAAGTTATCTAGTTCTGCTTTTCCCTCAACACTATCACCTGTGATACGTACCACGTAACGAGGATTTTCTATAGCAAGTTCTCGTGATTCATTTACTATGGCTCTTCGCATACGCTCTGCATGTTCAATGTCTTCACAAAAGATAATGGTTTTAGCAAAAGGGTCTGTAGCTCTTAGGTACTGCATGACTCTTTTGGCTACTAGTTTTGTACGTTGATTAAGTACGAGTAGTCTATCCATATCTTTTTGATTATATTCTCGTTTTTCTAACTCTTGTCCTAAGTCATCCGTCATGCCTGCAGGCGGTGTCCACCCTTTGATATCTTTATCTATATCTATACGGATAACTTTATAAGGTGCCAAGAAACCATCTTCTATTCCTTGTTTCAAACTGTAGGTATATACTGGTTCACCAAAATAATCTATATTTGAAACATATTTAGTTTCTTTGGGAGTTGCTGTGAGTCCAAGCTGTATAGCTCCAGAGAAATAATCCAATATTTCACGCCATGAAGAGTCTTCATCTGCACTACCCCTATGACACTCATCTATCACAACCATATCGAAGAAGTCTGGAGAGACATTCTTAAATATTTTATCTTCTTCATCTGTACCAGTAATGGCTTGATAGAGAGCTAGGTGTATCTCGTATGAAGGGTCTATTTTTCTATTTTTAACCTTTTTCATCGCTGGACCAAATGGTTTAAAGTCATTAACAATGGTTTGGTCTACTAAAATATTTCTATCAACTAAAAAAAGTACTCTTTTAACTCTTTTTGCTTTCCAGAGTCTCCATATGATTTGAAATGTTGTATAGGTTTTTCCTGTACCAGTTGCCATCACAAGCAACAATCTATCTTGGTCATTAGATACAGCTTCAACGACTCTGTTGATAGCTTCTACTTGATAATAACGAGGCTCTTTCCCCGAACCATCTTCGTAGTATGGTTCAGTAACCAATTCTTCTGCATCATCTTCTATATTTCTAAATTTTTTATATCGTTCCCATAGCTCTTGGGGTGAAGGGAATGCATCAAGAGGAAACTCTACTTCTACATCTTCATTATCTTTTGGGACTTTGTTATGAGAGGCAAATGCATCACCATTAGAACTAAATGCACTAGGTATTTCCAAGATATCTGCATAGCCTAGAGCCTGTTGCATACCGTGACTTACTGTATAGTTATTTTCTTTAGCTTCTACGACAGCTACAGGTACACCCTTTTCCCAGTAGAGCACATAGTCTGCAAATTTTCTCTTCTTTTTATTACGAGCAGACATTTGTCCTCGCACAACAATCGGACCAGGGGTAAGCGTAACTTCACGTCGAATCTGAGTAAGTTCATCCCACCCTGCATTTTTAATCGCAGGTGTAATAAAAAGTGCTCGGATATCTGATTCACTGAGTGTTAGTTTTTCTTTTTTGTCCATGCCTACTCCCCTATCCTACATTTACTAAAGAATATTCTACCTAAAGTTACATAGTGTTTTCTATAGTTACCAATTCCTTACTATCAAAATACTCCTCATATATTAAGAAATCTCAGTCAAAAAATACCCAATGTTACCATCGAGGTATTATATTGTTACCACTGATATATTAGGGTGTTACCATCGAGGTATTAGCCTGTTACCCTTGATATATTATATTGTTACCATCGAGGTATTATATTACCTAGTACTATCTATAGTACTGTTAGTAGAACAAGTACTATAGAGAGCAATCAGCTCTCTATTAGTGCAGAAAAAGAAAAAATTCAAAAAAGCCTTCTATGGCTTTTAACTTTTTCTTTTTTTATCGTTAAGGACGAAGTCTTTTAGGTTTATTTGATTGCTCAAAATCACTTGTATCATCTTTTTCTATCTTAGATGTATCTTTACTTGTGTTTTCCTCTTCTAAAGCTTTTTGGGCTTGTTCTGTGGTTTCTACAGCATCTTTTATAAGCTCTTTGTCTACTAGACTAAACATATCTGAAACAAATGGTATTTTATCTTTTATATACTCTATTAAATTGACAAATTTATTAACCATCCCTTGAATTACTGATACTTTTTCTACGATGATTTCAATACTTCTCGTTTCATCTTTCCCAAATATACGTGTCTCTATTTTGCTATAGCCCTCTTCTAGGTCTTTTATGTATTTCTCTCGCTCTGATATGCCTTCTTCTAGTTTTTCATTTTCTTCTTTTTCAGATGCATAGAGGTCTTTATACAAATATTCTCTTTTAGAAACACCTTCAATATCTGGATTCCATGCTTCTTCTACTAAATAAGCCTCTTCAATACTCTCTTCAAGATTTTCTTCTAGCATATCATTCGTATATTTTAATTGTTCCACTTCATGCTCAAATTTCATCAAGTCAAATTCTTTAACTTTATTCGCTTCTACTGCTTGCTTATAAAGAGCATTTAACGATTGATACTGCTCAGGAGTATAAACTTCTTCAGCCTTTATCATCTGCTGTCTATGAATCTCTTTTAGCTCAGTTAAATCTACCTTCGAAACCTTACCTTTTTTATCTAGCTTCTCTTGCATATCTGATAGTTTCGTTTTAAGTTCATCTTTTAGTTTTGAAACGATTTCACGATGCATGTCGTGAGCCTCTTTTCTTTGCCAATGTGTTTGTCTTCTTCTTTTACTCCAAACCTCTCCACGTTCCATTTTTAATGAGTCTGCTACTATTGTCTGAAGCTCTGACATTTCAGCTTTACCTAGTCGTGGGTTTTTACCTAGTTCCATATTAAATTTTGTGTATTGCACATGGGCATGATAGTTAATATGTTTTTGAAATTTATCTACATCAGCTTTATCTGAAAATGTCTTATCGAAATACCAATTATTATCTACTTCATTATAAAAAATATTTCTATTGGGTGCATAGTCAATTACTTCTAAAGTAACTTCTTTCTCATCTTTGTACCATTTCAAGTTTTTACTATCATATTCAAGATCTTCTACATTATATTTTGTATCTATAAATACACCCTCATCATGATGAATAGCCATTTTAAAAACCTTAAACCCTCCAAACCTTTTATTAAGGTTTTCAAAGACTTTTTCGAGGTCTTTTATCGTATGGTGTTTCTCTAAATTTATTACCGCATCTAGTAGAAAATTTTCGATAGCTTTTGTCTGCATTTTCCTACCTGTTTTTTCTTTAGCCATAACCTTTGCTTTTGCTAAATATTCTTGTGGTTTTATCCCATAGTCTTTGTACATATTTTGATTGAAATTTTTAGCTCTTTCAAGTAAGTACTCTGGTGAAAACTCTCGCATCATTTCTGCCTCTGTGTGTCCACCAGAAGAACTGGATGCAGGTTGCGAATTCATGCTTGACTTTCCCATTTTAATCCTTTTTTGAATATAGCTTGCGGAGTTCAAAAAACATATAGCATCTATAGGTAGTGCTAATATGCATACTAGCACTTCAAGAAGGTGCTGTATGAAAATCAACTCACAAGTTCGTATTGATTTTGTGCGTGTGTGTTTCCACACACTTACTAACGCACTCCGCTTGTTTGTGGAAAATCACATCTCATA
>Ga0256824_10000844_pt1 | contig 11859 bp, 14 predicted proteins | sample CV67metaG_FD_191570 | JGI IMG/M metagenome (GOLD analysis project Ga0256824, IMG submission 191570) | Hydrothermal vent microbial communities from East Pacific Rise, Pacific Ocean - CV67 | ecosystem: Environmental > Aquatic > Marine > Hydrothermal vents | place: Pacific Ocean: East Pacific Rise...
AAACTATATACAAGAAGAATGTAGTAAAAATGGCTGGAAAACCGTCTATAACTACCAAATAAAAAGCATGGGTACAAAAGACTGGTTTGACCTTTATGCTACTTACGACTACGAATAAACACTACTACAATTAGCTATAGAGATATATTTTTTCTTTATAGCATGCTATTCTAAATAAAACCTAGAAGGAATAGCATGAAACAAAAACTACAAAAACTCATAAACAAAACCCTCAAAATACTGAAAGACGAATGGATAATTTCCTTGGTCATACTCTTTTTACTCACAGATGCTACACATACTTACTTTGTGAAAAAAGACTATGAAAAAAATGCCGATGTCATACAGTACAAAATGTTACATGCCATGGTAACTACTGCAGAGATAAACTCTTCTGTGCAGAGTGTACCTATGAGTAAGCTGTTACATGAGCTAACTTCTAGCTCAAAAGTCTATATGATAAAAGAAGGGAAAGAGAAAGTTTCTGTACTTGCTATGGATGCAAACAGAACCATGTTGGTAAAGCAGATGCCAGCCATAAGCATGACCTTTACGTTAGAGTCAAAACTTCTTGAACAAAATATAGCCTATGAATGGGTAGAGCAAAAAGAGAAACCACAACCTTACATAGTTAAACTGTTAGATGTGAAATACTTGAACATTTTACTGTTGGCTGGGATGATGTATTTTTTACTCTATACCTCAGGCATTAAATTGTTTCAAAAAGAGTTTTCTGGCATACACCCAAATGAGATAGAAGGAGACTTCTCTGACCTTGTCGGGTATGAAGACATTAAAGCAGAAGCGAAACAGTTGCAGTACATCATCACCCAAAAAGAGAAGTATGCTCAGTATGGTATAGAAGATACCTTTAACATCTTGTTTTCTGGTAAAGCAGGGACAGGTAAATCTAAATTTGCACTCTACCTTGCCAAAGAACTTGACGTTCCCATAGTCTCTTCTACAGGTTCACTAGATGAAACCTATGTAGGCTCAGGAGCAAGAAAGATACGTAGCCTCTTTGCTGAAGCCAACAAACTAGCACAAAACTCTGAACACAACACTTGCATACTCTTCATAGATGAAGGACAAAACTTACTTAGAACCAGAGGGCGTAGTGATGACCATAAATGGGAAGATGACACAGCCAATGAACTTTTGGCACACTTAGATGGTGTAGAAAAAGACGCTAATCATAATGTCATCGTGATCATAGCCTCTAACTTTCATGAACATAGCCTAGAGATGGATGCAGCGATGCTTAGACGCTTTAAAAAGAAGATACATTTTAGAGAGCCAAACCTTGAGGAGAGAAAAGAGATACTCACGCACTACCTTAACAAAGTAGAGAAGAAAGAAGAGAACATAGACATAAGCTATGTGGCTAAAAACATGTCAGGTATGACACCTGCACTCATAGAGTCCATGGTACAAGAAGCAGGGCTTATGGCACTAAGACGGAATAGTAAGATAAACACAGCACTATTACTTCAAGCATTTGAACGTATGGTAGTAGGGAAGAGTAGTCGTACTCTTATTGAGGGTAAAGACAGTGTAAGACGTGCCATCACCGTACATGAAGTAGGACATTTCCTTGTGGAGTATCATCGTGCATTAAAGCTTAGTGATGGGGACAAAGCAAAAGCAAAAGAGATTACACGTATTTTGAAAATCTCTTCTGAGAGTGTGGAACAGATAGGAGCACTGGGCTTTGCCATGAGAGAACAGGATGATAGTGGAATGCTACAAAGTGTAGAAGAGATGGAGTGGGATATAAAACAGCTCTATGGAGGCATGGCAGCAGAAGAGATGGTATATGGTAAAAAAGGACATACCACAGGTGGAGCTGATGACATTAAGAAGGCTACAAGATTACTGCAACACCTAGTAGTAGAGAATTCTGTTTATACGAGATCTAAACTTAACTATGAGATGTTAGGAGAACACTCAAATAAGATAGAAGAGATGGAAAATAAATCAAAACTATTTTATGAAGAGACAATGGATATCGTGAGAGAGTATGAGGGGTTATTACTTTATCTGTCTGAAGTGTTGATGCGAGAATGGAGTTTAAGTAAAGACGAGATATTTGAGCATATTATGGCTTTTAAAGCGTAGGCTTTTATAGTGTGTTGTTTAGTAGTAAGTAGGTATAATTTGTACTTTATATAAAAGGGGAGCTTGCTAATAATGAATATGAATTTTGCTAAAGATATGTCTGAACACCCCGGTGTTCAAATATTAACTGTGTTAGGTCTTGTGTCAGGTGCGACATTAGATGGGTTAAATAAACAAGAATATTTTTTGTGGATTGCAGGTATGACAGGTATATTATTATTGATTATTGCGTATTTAGTCTCACGGGAGAGAAAAGTATATGATACGGAGATATTACCCATACCTATTGTTATTAATATAGATTCAAATGAAGCGACATCATATGTATTGAAAAACCTTTTTACTCAGCTAGAACAAGATAGTAAATTTAAAAACTTACGTAATAACTTAAAACGCTATAGGAGCATTGTAGAAAATGATTTAATGTTTACTTATAGTGGAGATCTTTATGATAAAGAACGTATGATAAGTTTTATGCAACTCATTAAATATCAGATAACTAAAATAAAGGAGTCTGTACCCAATAAAGTAGAGTTTCATCTTGCTTACTATAAAAGACCAGCATATGGTATTTTTTTAGGGTATGTGTTTGCTGAGGAAGATTTGGTGATTTACCAAAACAATCCAAATGAAGATCTGTTCAATAAGGTAGCAGAGATAAAAGGTCGCAAGCATAAAAATACAATCAATAGATACCAAAAGTTTGATGTTAAACGTATCAGTACGGATAAAAACTCAGACACATTGTTGATTGGTATTAAGGCAGCAAGTCATAATATTAATTTTAATACACCTAATTTACAAAAGTATACAAATATTATATCTTTCGAGGCAAAGCATGAGGGAACTATAAAACTAGAAGAAGACTGGGTGCAATATGTGAGAGAGATTTTTACACTTTTAAATGAGGAACAGACGAAATATAAACATATCACTATAGCGCATGCCATGCCTGAAGCTATTGCCGTCATGATTGGACTTGCCATTGGAAATTATTGGTCAGTGATGATTACTCAGTATGAATTTGGTGAAGGGGATTATTTTGATATTTTCCCAACCAATCATTTAAAATGTTATTTTTAGTAGTGTTCAATGTTGAAAAATAATATAAAACATTTAGATTTAGTACGCTTAATAAGAAGAACCACTCAAATAGAATCAACACTGGAGTCGTTAGGTGGATCTGGTGGAGGTATATGGGAAAAAGCAGATAGCCTCAAAGATACCTTTCCTCAAAATTTTATGAAGAAGATTATTAAAATTGGAATAGCCCGAAATGAGGCAGTACATGGAGACTTGTATGTTGAAAATGTCGAGACTGCTATACGTGAATGTGACAGTGTATTAGAAATACTGGAGAATAAAAATCAAATTGTTAGATTGAAAAAAGAGATTAATTTAAAATTGAATGAATTTCATTATTTTAAAAAAGACAATAAAATAGAGTTAGATAGTGACTTGAATACATGGATACAAAATGTAAAAACGTTTAATAGTAAACCGTATGACAGTGAGCAGATTACACTACTGTTGAAGGAAGAGAAAGATAGGTTTAAAGCACTTAATCAGTATGCAAAAAAATATGTTGTGATGAAAAAACTAAAGCAATTACCAATTCTGTTTGGAGTTAGTATCGTTTTTGTTATTGTGTACATCGTGTTAGGTGGTTTGTATGACAGATAAACAAATAAGTAAATTATTGGGTTTGTTCCATGAAATTGAAGAGTTAATGGTAAACAATGGGGCGATTGAAAAGAATAAAGATGATTCACCTACAAGCTTTAGTGATAAAGTTAAAAGTTTTGATAACTTTGAAAAAGAGCCTGATAACCCCGGAGATATAGGATATAAATTCTATTTTAAATATGGTACATACAATATTAAAGATATGTATGAGGATGATGATGAGATTTATGAAGAACAAGAGAAATATGAAAAATATAAAACATACAAAAAAAGATATTGGGAATATAGAAATACGATACTTGGTGGTCACTATTATACATTAAAAAAAATAGGACACGAAAGGAATCAGTTACTCCATATATATGATTATAAGATTGATAATTATAAAAAGTTTGTTAGGGTTTGTAACTCAATGATTTCTTATTTGAAGAATCCTACTAAGAAGCCATTTTTTGGGTATGGAAAATTTGAATCAGAAGATAATAATGAAGTAAATGATGTTTATACAAATCAAATAAAGAGTGATAAATTAGGTTTCAAAAAGATGTCAAAAATAATCATGGCTGATAAAATTTTTGACTCACTTATTAACCTTAAGACTATAAGTGTTTTTTTTATAGCGTTAATAAGTATAGATTTTGTGGAATATCTAATGTCTAGAGGAGTGATGCCAGAGTATAAATTAAGTGATAATTATATTTGGCTTATGATATTGTTTGTGATAATTTACAATATTAAAATAATTTTTAATTTTATAGTCAATACTGTTAAAAGGATACTCATATTCTTAGGTGATATGATAAGTGAGTTATTAGAATTAATTTTTATATTGTTTTTGGGTTTATTGGAAATGGTTTTACCTTATGTTTTTGGTGCTCTTGCCATATATGGTTTTTTTACGTGGATGAGTCCTTCTAAGACAACACAACACTCTAATAGTGTAGAACAAGCTAACACAGGACAGAGTGTAAAAAAAGTTTATACACCTACAGAGACTGCTATGAAACCAAATGTATCAAGCGCTGAAAGTGAAAAGCATCAAACTGCACCTGTGCGTAAAATAGCACAACATGAATCTTGTATGTATTATTATGTGCAGACTAATAATTTAAATATTCGTGCTTATGCAAGTGCTACAGGACATGTAGTAGGAAAAGTGCATAAGAATGATAAATTATGTATTACGAAAGAAGATGGCGATTGGTATTATATAGCGAATGATGGATGGGTATATAATAAATACCTTAGTAAGCAAAAGGCAAAAAAACAAGAGCTAAAGAAAAAGAAATTGGTGAAAAAAGATGTATATGTATGGCATTGTAGTGCAAGTAGTACAAGAGCCTCTGGATGGGTAGAAAGAATTGGAAAACAAAATGCAATAAATGGAGCATTACATCAATGTGAAATAAGAAGAGTTACGCACCAATCTTGCACAATAGATAATTGTTACAGAGTGAATTAGACATTGCCCATTAATATGGATAACTTACAGGTGAATATAAGATTAACGTAAGGACTCTAAATACTTTGAAAGTTCTTTAATAAATTTTTCTCTATAAGATAAAGGCTCTAATATTTCAATATAAGGTAACCAAGATTTTATCTCAGGATCTATATCGGCATAGGTACTAATGGTTGAAATGACAATAAGGGAACCATCTTCTTGTAGTGTGCTATTTTGTTTTGGTAGATGGTTTCGTTGCCTAAAAATATCAGCTATGTTTGCTGAGACTCTTAACTTTACATTAAAGGCAGTATCTACTACAAAGTTGGCAGAATGAGCTTCTTCTAAATCTTTATCTATCTCTGCATCACTTGTACTATGGGTATTATCATAATAAATTTCAACTTTATCGATATCTTTGAGCATCCAAGTTTTATGATCATTGTCTATACGTTCTTCTTTGTCTCTTCCATATAGATACCAAATACCATCAAAATTTACTAAACGATAGGGTTCAACATGATAACGTTTATTGTGAAAGACAAATTCTACGATTAAATCTTTTTTAATGGCTTCGGAAAGGTTTCTAATATCTTCTATATCCTCATCATTTTCTTGATATGTTTTAAGTGTCTGGTAGGTTTCAGATTTTACAAAATAGGGTGTAGAAAGTGTAGTTAGGTTTAACTCTTCATTGATAGTAGAACAATGATCCGATAAGTTTGAAAGATTTTTCAATGTTTCTAGTGAGAGTTTTAAAAATATTTTCTTCTCTTCTTCTAAGGCTTTTTGGGAAAGTTGTTTGTTGACTTTAACACTATGAATACCTCGTTTACTTATAAGTACACCATCTTTCCAATGTTTTCTTAAGTAATCTAGGTCTAGTTGGATTGTACGTATCGTGGCACCTGTATTTTTCGCTATATCTGCAGTAGTACAGTTTGGATGACTTTGTATGAAGTGTATGGTACTTTTGAATCGTTTTTGTTGCGTTGTTTCTCTCATTTTGAAACCCTTTATAAGATAACGAGTATAACTAAACATAACTTATAACGCATTATTTTTGCGTTTTGTATTGTTACAATACAATACTTCAGAAAAGGAGAAAAAAGGTATTTCGAAAGAGAGCCAAATATTAAAGGATTAGAAATGGAAATTAGTATTGTAGCTGGAGCTATTGCGTTGATAGTATTTTTAGTGTGGTTGAGTAAAAAATTAAATTTTTATAGTATGGAAACCTATCACTATGCACCTATTGGACTTGGAACGATAGTTTTAGGAATGATTCCTTTCATACTTATTATTGCAGGATTTATTCTTCAAGATAAGAGTCCTGAAAACTTACAAATGGCACTGCTATTTGCAAGTTTGAGTATTATGGGATTATTTGGGTGGATAGCAAATCAAAGCTCCTGGAAAGTTGCATTAGGTGCTATAGTAATACTTTTAATTGTTGGATTACCCTCATTGCTTGTATTGTTTTTATCAGGTAGCGATGAGGATTATTACTACTATGATTAGTATATATACTCATTAACGAATAAAAAATTCGTTTTGTAATGTTATAGTTTTACTAGTTGCCTTTAAGGTCAAATATAATTTAAAAAGGGAAAAGAATGAAAACAACAATTTTAACAACAATAACCATAGCACTTACAGCAGCATTTTTAACAGGATGTGGAGGAAGTTCCTTATCTGGAGAAGTGAGTAATGTAGAAGATACTTTAACAGATGCAACAGCTAATAGTGATACTTCTAAAATACAAAAGGTCTCATATACCTTCAACAATGATAAGGTCAACTGTATAGGTATCGCAAATCCAGCAGATATTGTAGCGTTTCAAACACTCACTACATGTACTTGGCACTGTGGTGACTACGAAGGTGCAAGACCTGTCACTGTACTCTTAACTTTTAGAAGAGCCAATAATGAAATAGGTGGGGCTTGGCAGCTAGAGACAGATCTTGTATTAAATGCTCTAGGCAGTTGTCATGACTAAGTATATAGATAAAATAACAAAAATAAAAAGGATAGAAATAATGAAAGCAATAGTAGGGATAAGTTTAGCAGTAGTCTTTATGGCATGTTTTTCTGGCTGTGAATCAGGTGGGAAATTTGAAAGAGCAAGCAAAGGTGTTGCGTGTGATGATAAGGTTGCTTTGAACGTTTTAAAAAGAATTGTTGATGAAAAATTTAACGGTGACTTTGAAATAGAAAAAGATAACATCGTCATATGGGATTACAATCCTGTAGGTAGATACACTTGTCGAGCGAAAATTAAAAAAGTAGGTGAGCAGAAAAATAAGAAAGTTACTACCACAGACGATACTGATAACATCTTAGCCGTCATGAGTCAAATCATGGCACCTGCACAGTATGGGATATCTGAAGAGGGTGGTTGGGTAAGTTACTATACCTATGAAACCACAACATCAACTAAGAAAAATAGACAACTATATGTTGAGATATTTTCAGATAATGCAGAGTAAACAGTAATGATAAAAGAAAATCAAGAAATGAAGGACATTAATATGGAAAATAGCACAATTGAACTAGTAGAAGAAACAAAGAGTGAATTTAACAATCCCTTTTCATTTAGAGGTGTAAGTGGAAGGTTAAATTATTTGGGCTATGGGGTACTGGCTCCCTATGTCATTCTTGGTTTTGGGTTTTCTATATCGATACAGTTAGAAAGCTTCATAGCTTTTTACATAAGCCTTATCTTAGCTTTGGCTATAGGTCTGACAGCAACAGTAAGACGAGCAAGAGATAGAAAAGAGAATATAGTATTACTGATGATACTTTCCATGATTCCGTATGTTAATATACTTATTATGCTCTATTTACTATTGGCACCCAGTAAAAAAGAGGGAGAGATTGTAAAAACAAGTAAGGTAGCTTTATGGGTGATGGGAATTATGGCTTTGTTGATTTTTATAGCAATTCTTATACCTAAATTTGCAACAGCTTACTAAGAATAATGATTAACAAAAAGTTAAACGAGTTTACTAAGTCTATATCTAAAATACTTTATGATTATGATCCTGTGGAGTTAGTGCAACATGGCGTACCAGAGGATGAATATGACTCTGAGGCATTTGCAATTATCTGCAGATTAAGAGACATCACAGACACACGATCGTTAAAATGGATCATATATGAAGTATTTGAAGCATATTTTTTCAAAGAGAACATTTTACCGCTTAGTCATGAGTGTTATACATTAATTTCTGAAAAGATATGGGAAGAGTGGGAGGAAGTGAAGAAGGTTTAGTACCATAATGACTTTGTTGTGATACACTTCTTTTTATAAATGAATAAGGATACATATGAAAAAAATATTAGGGATAAATTTATCTACTGGGGTAGTGCTGTTACTATTAGTATTATTAAATAGTTGTGCAAAAGTGCCAACGGCATCAATGATAGAAGAAGCGAAAGCAAAAGAATTTAAAACACCACCCGTTGGAAAGTCTGGAATATATGTACTTAGACCCAGTATGCTAGGAACGGCACTTAAAAAAGATATATGGATTGATGAGAAATGTTTAGGAGAGAGTGCAGTTGGTGTATTTTTCTATTCAGTAGTAGATGCGAACCAAACACATAAAGTATCAACCGAATCAGAACTTAGTCCAAATGATATGTCATTATTTACAAAAGAGGGACACAATTATTTTGTAGAACAATATGTGAGACTAGGCTTATTTGTAGGTGGAGCTCAATTAGAACTAATGAAAGAGACCGAAGGTATGAGAAAGGTAAAAGAATTGAACATGGGAGTACCAAGTTCATGTGATAATAAGTATCGTGAGTAAAGATATATAGGGAGAAGTATGTTATATAGTTTAGGTGATAAGGGCTAATGAATAGAAAGAAGATAGTTTTTCTTCTACTTCAATTAAACTACATAATTTAGATTTAAATGATTTATTATATAAATGATATTATCTAGAGGTTGAAAAAATCTAATAAAAAATCTAATATTTTTAAATATTTAATCTTAAAAAATATAAAAAAATGGTATTCTTGTGAAGTATGCATTAAATAATGCATGATTTTAACAAGGAAGAAGGAGTATTTGATGATTAAAAAAATGGCAATGGTACTAATGAGTACAGTAATTGGAACTTCATTGTATGCAGGTAATTATGACACTGGTACAAAAGGATTTATTGGTTTAGAAGTAGGTGCTGCAACAGTTGATGGTGAAAGATTGGGTGGTGTTTTCCATCAAGGAGATGCTGTAGAATATGGTCTTCGTTTTGGTGCACAGTCAGATGAATGGAGAGCAACATTTGCTTTTGATTATTATGACAGTAGTAGTGATGATCAAAATGTTGAAAAAGGTTTCCTCATGGTAGATTATTTCTTTTTCAATTCTAGTTCTGAAATAAATATTAGACCCTTTATAGGTGGAAATGTTGGTTTAATTAACTATGAAAGTACACAAGTAGATGCTACTGATTTCGTTTATGGTGGACAAGCAGGTGTTATTGTTGGTTTAGGCGAAAGTATAGATTTGGATTTAAGCTATAGATATTCACTATCTGGATCTGATAGAGTAAATGATTTAGGTAGTATTGTTTTTGGGCTTAATTACCTTTACTAAGAAAAAAGGAATTTTATAATGAAAAAAAATCTCATTTATAGTTTAGTACTTGTATTAAGTGTAGCATTGTTAAGTGCATGTGGAACTAATAGTAAAGAAAATCCACCTGCAGCTGAAGGTCCATATGCATTTTTTAATGCAACTACTCCATTAAAGATTACTAAACCAACTGAAGTGAATGGAACTATTGTAGGTAACGATTTTAATGTTTCTGTTCAACTTTTAAAAAATGGTTTAGTTGAAGCGGGGGCTTCTATTCAGATGAAACCTTTTGATTTTAGATACGGAAGTGTGAAAGATAGTGTTGTAGATACCGATCAAAATGGTATTGCAAAATTCGATTATGTAGCACCAACAGGTAGTGAGTATAATGCAATTAGAGGTCAAGATATTACAATTGAAGCTGTATTCTTAGATCCTGATAATCAAGCTAGTACAACAACAAGTAGTTCTACTCCATCCATACTATTAACGCAAGAGTTTGTTTTACAATTTCGTTAATATCTTATATGTTATGTAGAGTTATCTCTACATAACTAAACTTAAAATCTACAATTTCTACTATAATTTCATAAAACATTTCAAATCTAGGTAAATCTCATGATAGACTTAAAATATCTCCAAAATAACTTTGAAGAGGCATCTGCTAAACTTCAAAAAAAAGGTGTAGAAACTGCTACACTGACTAAACTACAATCACTTTTTACAACGCTTAAAGAACAGAATGCAGAACTAGAGGCTATGAAAGCTGAACAAAACAGCATGTCTAAACTTTTTGGGCAGTATATGCGTGAAGGTAAGGATATTTCTGAACTTAAAGCTAAAGTAGATGCTAATAAAGAAGCAATGGTTCCCGTACAAGAGAAAGCACGTGAAGCAGAAGAAGCACTTTACTCTGTAGCATTGGCAATGCCAAACTTTCCAGATGATTCAGTGCCAGAAGGTACAGATGAAGAAGATAATGTAGAGCTACGTAAGGTACTAGAGCCTAAAAGTTTTGACTTTAAACCCAAAGAACACTGGGAACTTTCTGAAATTAATGGTTGGATAGATTTTGAGCGAGGCGTAAAGCTTGCTAAGTCTCGTTTTGCAATACTCAAGGGGGAAGCTTCACGTTTAGAGAGAGCCTTGATTAACTTCTTCTTGGATACGAATAGAGAAAAAGGTTTTGAAGAATACTCCGTACCTTTCATAAATAACGCTACTATGCTTCAAGGTACAGGACAACTTCCAAAATTTGAGGATGACTTGTTTAAAATAGAAGATGAAGATTTATATCTTATTCCTACTGCAGAAGTTCCACTTACGAATATGTACAATGATGAGATACTTACTGAGAAAGAGCTCCCTTTACTTATGACAGGATACACACCATGTTTTAGAAAAGAAGCAGGCTCAGCTGGGCGTGATACTAGAGGTATCATACGTCAGCATCAGTTTAACAAGGTAGAAATGGTAGCCATTGCTCATCCAGATAAATCAGAAGAAGTTTTTGAACTTATGGTTCAAAATGCTTCAGACATTCTCACAGCACTTGGTCTGCCTCATAGGGTGGTAGAGCTTTGTGGTGGTGATTTAGGTTTCTCAGCTGCAACAACTATAGACTTAGAAGTATGGCTCCCTGGACAAAATCAATACCGTGAAATTTCTTCTATTTCCAATACTAGAGACTTCCAAGCTAGACGTGCGAAGATACGTTTTAAAGATGGAAAAAAGAATAGATTGGTACATACGCTCAATGGCTCTGCTCTTGCTGTAGGTAGAACAATAGTGGCTATTATGGAAAACTACCAGAATGAAGATGGAAGTATTGAGATTCCTGAGGTCTTGAAGAAATATATGTAATTATGTAGGGTCGATACAATCGACCCTTACATAAATTTTTGGTCGATAATATCGACCCTACGATTATACAGTTTTAGAAGTATCACTATGACGTGACTTTAATTTCCCTTTCATACTCAAGTAACTATTTAAAGCACCTATATACGCTCTAGC
>Ga0256824_10000845_pt1 | contig 11858 bp, 6 predicted proteins | sample CV67metaG_FD_191570 | JGI IMG/M metagenome (GOLD analysis project Ga0256824, IMG submission 191570) | Hydrothermal vent microbial communities from East Pacific Rise, Pacific Ocean - CV67 | ecosystem: Environmental > Aquatic > Marine > Hydrothermal vents | place: Pacific Ocean: East Pacific Rise...
AGATATTAAAAATAACTATTTTAGGTTCTATACTAATCATACCTTTTTCTCTATATGATGTAAAGAATTTTTTTGCAAATTGTAAACTTTCTTGCTTCTCTAAACCTTTGAGTGTAATTTTTTCCTCAAATTTAATAAAATCAGAAGTGATGGCTTTGTTTATATCAAAACTTGAAACTTCTTTTTGTGCGAGTGTTAAAAGTGCTTCTCTTTTCGCATCTCTTTCATATTCAAAAGTAGCTTGTTTTTTTGCACTTTTATAAGTTTTTATTTTTGGTAAAATAATATCTTCTATTTTAATTGTAGCATATTGATTGACATTGATTTTTGGTTTAATAATGTCTCCAATAGACTTTGTTTCAAGAACTTTCCATAAAGAAGGCACAAGTTTAGCTTCTCCTAAAGAAAGAGTAATTTTTTCTGTAGCAGTCACTTTCCCTTTTTTATAAGCAATATAAGCTTTTTGTGCAGTTTTTTTCGTTTTTTTCAGTTTTAAATCAATAATAACTTGTGATTTTGCATCATCAAAAGAGAGTTGTTTTCCTTCTTGATTCATATAGTTAAAACTATTTACTTGATAAAAATCTTTTATTTCTTTGTCTGAAACGACTGCTTTATTTGTTGATGTCCATAAAATAGAAAGAGTATATTTTTTTTCTGTACGATAATTTTCTTTTTTATTTTCCCAAAATTGTTTAACATCTACTTCTTTTGTTGTAAAATTAATATCTTTAGGAGTAAGAATATAATAAGCAATTTTATCACTTATTGTCATTGATGCAGTGATTGCTTCTTTTTCTAAAGGTAAAAGAGAGGTATTAAGTAGTGCCATTGTCTTTTTAATAGTCAGTTCATCTCTTAATCTTTTTTCAAATACTTTTGCTTTTAATTGTTGAGAGAGAAGGTATTGTGTGTAGTTTGCTTTATTAAATTGATTATCTTTTTGAAAGAGAGGAATCTCTTGAAGTTTTTCTGCTACTTCTTTATCTGAAACAATAATTCCTACTTCTAATGCAAAATTTAAGACTTGTGCTTGTGTTTCAAGGCGTGCAAAAGCTTGTTGAATAAGTCCCATCTCTTTGGCTTTTTCATCATCAAAATTACCCTTCATCATCTCATTATATTGACCATAAAGATTACTATATGCCATATTTAAACTAGATTGTTTAATTTCAATCTCTCCTACTTTTGCAACACTTCCTGCTTTACTTCCTCCACCACTAATTCCTACAACGGCACCTGTACCTATAAATGATATGGTAGCGACCCATATTGTCCAAATGAGAAATTTATTATGTGTTTGCATCCAAGTAATCATACTTTATCTACCTTCTATCTAAAAATTTGTATAATATTCTATCTAAATAAACTTTTATTAGTAATGGAAATGAGGTAAGTACACAATGCAAAGTAAAAATAATCAGATTATGCAACAAGATTTAGAAGTGATTTGGCACCCTTGCACACAGATGAAAGATCATGAAACCTTACCTATTATTCCTATTCGTTCAGGAAAAGGGGTTTATCTTTATGATTTTGATGGTAATTCTTATATAGATGCTGTAAGTTCATGGTGGGTTAATCTTTTTGGTCATTCGAACGAGTATATTAATAATAAAATTAAAGCACAACTTGATAATTTAGAACATGTACTTCTTGCAGGATTTACACACAAACCCGCTGTTGATTTGGCACATAAATTGGTAAAAATTACACCAAAAGAATTAAAAAAAGTTTTTTATGTAGATAATGGATCAAGCGCTATTGAAGCCTCTTTAAAAATGAGTTATCATTATCACCTTAATTGCGGAGAAAAAAAATCAGTTTTTCTTTCTTTGTCAAACTCTTACCATGGTGAAACAATAGGAGCATTAAGTGTAGGAGATGTGAGTCTTTATAAAGAAACTTATGCACCATTATTAATTGCAAATTTACAAGTTCCTGTACCAAAAAATCAAACAATAGAAGCAGCAAAAGAGGCATTAACTGCTTTAGAAGAAGTTTTACAAGAGAAATCGAAAGAGATTTCAGCTTTTATTATTGAACCTTTGGTTCAAGGGGCAGGAGGAATGCATATGTATCATCCACACTATCTTGTCGGGGCTAGAGAATTAACTTTAAACTATAATGTTCATCTTATAGCGGATGAAATTATGACAGGATTTGGAAGAACAGGAAAAATGTTTGCATGTGAATATGCAAATATTTCCCCCGATTTTATGACTTTATCTAAGGGCTTAACAGGAGGGTATTTGCCTTTGTCTGTGGTAATGACAACCAATGAGATATATAATGCTTTCTACTGTGATTATAATGAGCATAAAGCGTTTTTACATTCACATAGTTACACTGGAAATCCTTTAGCTTGTGTGGCGGGATTAGCTTCTTTAGATATTTTTGAGTCACAAAATATTTTAGAAGAAAATAGTAAAAAAAGTAAGTATATTTTAGAGCATTTAGGTGAAGTAGCTAATTTTTCAAATGTTAAAGAGGTCAGACAACAAGGAATGATAACGGCTATAGAATTGCAAGGATATGAAGCTAAAGAGAGAATAGGATTAAAAATTTATGAATATGCTTTAACGCAAGGGGTACTTTTGCGTCCTTTAGGAAATATTATTTATTTTATGCCTCCTTATATAATTACACTTAAAGAAATTGATAAGATGATAAAAGTGGCCAAAGAAGGAATTTTAAAAATTTTAAAATAATTTTTATCTCTATTTTCTATTGACATTTTTATCTATTTATATTAATATTTATAATATTTGTAAACTGAAGGGATTTAATGAACACTAATATTGAAAAAAGAACAACAGAAGAACTTTTAACTTTTGTATTTGATTCAATTAATAAAATTGCAGGATTAAGAAGCCGAGATAGATTATTACCCGAACTTGCAAAAATGGGACGAGATATTGTTTATGCTGATCGTTGTACCATTTGGATTTTAAATAGAAGAACAAATAGGCTTTGGACAAAAGTAGCACAAGATGTTGAACCTTTTGAAATGAGTGCTGATATGGGACTTGTTGGATGTGGAATTGAGGAAAATGAGTCTTTAATTATTAATGATGTTCAAAGTGATAGTCGGTTTAATAGTCATATAGATAAAGAGACAGGATATACCACAAAAAGTATGATTGTTATTCCTATGGAAAATAAAGGAGGGAAAGTTATAGGAGCATTACAAGTTATCAATAAACAAAATGGTACACTTTTTACTGAAACAGATTTAACACATCTTAAATTGGCTTCTTCTTATGCTTCAGAAACACTGTCAACTATTTTACTTATGGAAGAGATTGAAGAGACACAACGAGAACTTATTAATATTATGGGCGTTACAGGAGAAAATAGATCAAAAGAGACAGGTCTTCATGTTAAAAGAGTGGCGGAATATTCTTGGTTATTAGGAAAACTTTATGGATTATCTGAAGAGGAATGTGATGTACTGAAAGATGTTTCTCCTATGCATGATATTGGAAAAATTGGAATTCCTGATGCTATCTTAAATAAGCCTGGAAGATTAACAGAGGATGAGATGACTATTATGAAAACCCATGCCAGTTTAGGGTATGATATTTTAAGATATTCAGAGTTAAAATTACTTAAAGCAGCCTCTGTTGTAGCCTATGAACATCATGAAAAATATGATGGTTCAGGATACCCTAATGGTACAAAAGCAGAGGATATTCATATTTATGGACGAATTACAGCTTTAGCAGATGTTTTTGATGCATTAGGTTCAGAAAGGGTTTATAAAAAAGCATGGGAGGATGAAAAAATTTTTAAACTTTTTGAAGAAGAAAGAGGGAAGCATTTTGATCCAAAACTTATTGATTTGTTTATGAAAAATAAAAATAAATTTTTAGCCATTCGTGATGAGTTTAAAGATGCCTTTTAAAAGAAAATATCATATTAGAATTTTAGGGGCATATGGAGCTAAAAGTGATAAAGGAGGGAGTACTTCTTTTTATTTAGATGATAAAAATGTCATTGATGCAGGGAATATTTTAAAATCACTGAAAGAAAAAAATGCTGATATTGAAACGATATGGCTTACGCATTCTCATCTTGATCATATTGTGGATATTGCCTATGTTTTAGATAATTATTATGAAAAGAGAACGAAAACATTGAAGATTTGTGGTTTACCTGCTACACTAAAAGCTCTTAAAAAACATTTTTTTAATCATATTATTTGGCCTGATTTTTCAATTATTCCTTTGGTTAATAATAAAGGGATGAGTATTGTATTTGAATCGTTAGAGATAGGAAAGCGTTATCAACTCAATAAAACGACAATGTTACGAGCATTTAAAACTGATCATACTGTGCCTAGTTGTGGATATATTATTTGTCATAATAATCATCGTATTTTAATCTCTTCAGATACTTATAATTTACAGAGTGTCATTGAAGAAGTAAATAGAGATAAAACAATCAGTACGATTGTTATTGAATGTTCTTTTCCTTCAGCATTTTTTGAATTGGCTAAGGCAAGTAAACATTTAACACCAAAACTTCTTTTTGACCAATTAAAACCTTTAGAAGAGAGAGGCTTAAAGCTTTATCTTAATCATATCAAACCAGCATATGAAGCTATTTTAACTCAAGAAGTAGAAGAGATGAAAGGTGCATGGGATACAACGATTTTAAAAGATTGTGAAGAGATTAAATTTTAAATTATTTTGTAAGCATTTTTAAAATAGGCGTAAAGAGTTTTGAGGGATTATCAAGAAAGTCTTGGCATCGTAAAATATAGTTTTGATAAATTTTAGAAGAATGTAAAATTTCTAGTTCTTTAAATAATACCAATGCATTTTGTACTTTTGCATTTCTAAATTGTTTAATCGCTAAATGATGAAGGCTTAGTTCTTTTTCTGATATATTTTTTGTATTGCAAATCACTTCAAATATTTCAATAGCCACACTTTTTCCTTTTACCTCTACTAGATCAAGTGTGCGAGTCCGATAATGTGTTTTTTCTAAAGCATCATAAGTATCTTTAGAGATAAGGATTTGCACATCATAGACTCTCGTTAATCCTTCTAATCGTGAGGCAAGATTTACATTATCACCTAAAATTGTATAATCAGAACGACCCTCTGCTCCCATATCTCCTGCAGTCACAAGCCCTGTATGTATACCGATTCCAATATCTAATACCACACCATATTTAGGGGTAACAATTTGATTTATTTGATGAAGCATTTCAATTTGTTCTATAGCACTTGTTAACGCTTTATCTGCATGTTGAGGTACTTCAATAGGAGCATTCCAATATGCCATCACCGCATCCCCTATAAATTTATCAATGGTTCCTTCTTGTTTAATGATGCTTTCAACCATAGGTGTCATATATGTGTTGAGCATAGAAATAAGTTTATCTGGTGATCCAACTTTTTCAGAGATAGTGGTAAACCCTACAATATCACTAAAGAATATACTCGCTTGGACTTCTCTTGATGCAACTAATTGCTCTTCAGAGTGTTTAATAAGATAATCCATGACTCGAGGAGAGACTTTTTTTCCTAATATCTTTTTTGCTTCTTGTACTTTTTTATGTTCAATCACATAATCCGTAGCCATAGTTAATAAAAAACTAATAGCTATAGCAAGAAGAGGAAAGAGAAGGTTAAGAACCAAATAGTATTTAAATAGGAGAATAAAAAATATATAATAAGTGCTAATTAATAAAAAGAATCCACCTAAAATAATATATAAAGAACGAAAAAAGCTTAAAAAAATCATAGTAAAAATAATAAAAAACCAAATGAGTGCAATATTAACTAATTGGTGATTATAAGGGGTGTGAAGTATATCATTTTGAAGAATATTATCAATAACATTGGCATGAATTTCTACCCCAGGAATAGTAGAATCTAAAGGAATAGCTCGTAAATCAAAAAGTCCTAAAGCAGAAGTCCCAATCAAAACAAACTTACCCTCTATCTCTTCTTTTTGTACTTTACCTTCTATGATATCAACAGGAGAAATATAGTTGTAATGATGTGCTTTTCCTCTGAAATTTACAAAAAGTCTTCCTGCTTCATCTACAGGTATATCAAATTTTCCAAATGCAAGATTTGTGATGCCATATTCATCTCCAATAACCTCTAGTTTATTTGTATTTGTATATATTCGTACCATTTCTAAGGCTAAAGAGGTGTAGATACTATGATCATATTCCATAATCAATGGTACTGAGCGTATCATACCATTTGGATCAGGAATATTATTAAAAAAACCACTTGAATATAACGAGTCTTGAAGTATAGGAATATTTAAAATAACACTATTAGGTTTGAATAAAGTATCATTGTCTTTCATATTTCTTCGTATAACAACAGCAGGGATAATAGGTGCTTCTTGTGCTTTTTCTTCTCTAAAATTAAAAACATATCCTCCTATAATAGGAGAAGTTTGAAAACACTTTGCTAAGAGAAAATCATAGTTTGGTAGTTTTTGTTTAATTTCAGGAAATTTTTGCACTAATTTATGAGGGGAACTTCTATCTTCCTCTGCAAATACAATATCCAGACCAATAATACCAGCACCTTTATCTCGTATCTTTGTTAATAATAAAGTTATAATATCTCTACTCCATGGCCATTGTCCATAAGCTTTAAGTGACTTTTCATCAATATCAACAATAACAATTTTATCTGTTTTGGGAAGATCTTCTCGCATTAAAAACATAAAGTCACGCAATTTATTATCTAACGAAAAGAATTGTTTTGGAATAAAAAAATACCCTAAAGTAAGTAACACAGCAAGAATAAAACTAAGGATTGTTTTAATCAATGTTGCGTTTATCTTCATTATTAGTTACCTTAATGAGCAGTACATGCTTCACCCTCAGGAATAATAGGAGTAAAAAGTGCATTTTTTAGTTTACCAAGGTTTTCTATGGTTCTAATATCATTCAGTTCTTCTATAAGTTTTTTTGTAATTTGAGGAGAGATGTTTTGCTTGATGAGTTGTTGCAAGTTTTTTCGAATACTATTTTTAATTTGTTGTCTTATTGGTATATGATTCCGTTTAAATTCAAAGGCTTCTCCTGCAATTAAATCTTTAAATACATCACTAATAAAGACACGAATAGCACCTTGATAACATTTATATATTTCTGAATCATCTGTGATGGTAACCGAAAAATCTGTTCCTCTTATTCCAATGGTGGCAGAGGAGGTTTCAACAGTAAATCGTTCAGGAGCAATTTTTCCAATTTTTCCTGTAACGGAACGAAAAAAACCTCGTCGAGCTTTTATTTTTAATTTTGATTTTTTTGTGCCATCATAAAAAAAGGTATCAAAACTAAAAGAGGATTTTGAACCAATTGTAATAATAGTATTGTCTTTTAAAATTATTTGAACTCTTGTTCGCTTTTTAGTAATAATTTTATCTCCTTGAAGTAAAGACATTCCCGCTTTCATATTTATCGTTACTGTATTTCCTCTTGTAACTGTAGCTTCTCCTCTTAATGCCATTACATTTCCAATACTTGCAAATAGATTGAAAGTAAAGAGTAAAAAAAGTAATAATTTGTTCATAAAAGTCCTTTAAAATTTATAATTAAAGCCTACTAAAAACAGATTTTTACTGTACTCAGCAGGGATGTAGTTTGAATAACTTTTTGTATAAGTCTCTTGTAATGTAATACTTGATTTTTGATTAATATGGTAAATAATTTCAAAATCTGTTTGACTAATATAATCTCGTCTTAAAATATCACTAGAGATAATCGCTGTTCCAATATCATCGTCATATTGCGCATATCGAAGAATATGATGAAAATTTAAGAATATATTGTCGCGTAATAGATATTGTATATTTGCATCAAATGAAGTCAGTGTAGAAGAGATATATCTCTCTTGTATTTCTTCTGAAGCTGTTCTTTTTTCATGTGATATGTCAAAATGCATGGGGATATTTATTAAAGGAAAATAAACACCTATATTTCCTTTAATAGAATTAGAATCTCGTCCTTGATCTTCACTATCAATATACTTTCTACTATTATACTCGGCACCAAAATCTAAAATAGTATTAGAGAAAATATTTACTTTAAGTTCTGGACTAATGGTATAATCACTTAAAAGATTTTTGGAAAAAAAGAATAATTTATGATAACTGATTGGAACATAAAAATGATACTGATTGTTTCTATAGCCAATGCCTCCTGCAAGAGAAATTTTTGTTAAATCATATTTACTTGCACTAAAGTTTGTTTGATTATAAAGGTTAATACTTCCTTTTGTAAACCATTTTGGTCTATTTTCAAAAGAGTATTGCGTTGATGCATTTCCATTAAATCGTACAAAAGCTGTTGAGATAGGATTGATATCACTCGTTACATTATAATATTCATCAAGTGCTGAGCCACCAGGATTAATATCTATATTGGAATCATATCCCATAGAGATATGAGTATGCCATTTAATTTTAATATCTTGTTGTACTAAAATAGTATTACTAAGTTCTAGTCTATCGGTATTGATATAGATAGTCTTAAGTGCTTTTTTTACTTCTATATTTGAAGGGTTAAACATTAATACCCTCTCATAAGCTGCCATGGCTTCGGTGGTATATCCTAACTTTTCAGCACTTTTTGCCCATAAAAGATGAAGTTTAGGATTAGTATATTCTGAAAAAGAATTTTTAGCTTCTGTAATCGCTTGAGCATAGTTATTGTGTTGATAGGCATTATAAACATTGTTATAACTGGCTTCAAGAGATAAGGTAGTGCTTAAAAGTGTAAATGTTAAAACTAATTTATAGTTATATTTTTTCATTATAATATCCCACAATAAGGAGAGAGAAATATATCACTATTATCAATTATACCATCAGGAGGAGGGTCTATGAAAGTACAATTACTATTATTTGGTGATTCCTTTATAATCGTTACATTATACTCTGATCCATTAGCTAAGAGAGTATCAAAAGTAGTTTTATCTGCACCATTAAATACTATTAGTTCTTCTTGGTTGTTTAATTGAAGTGTAATATTTGTGTTAGGTGGCATAGAATAAGTCTCTATAGTGATAGCATATCCCTTTTGAAAATGTATTTCTTTGGATGCTAAAAGAGTATGTTCTCTATCTTTAATATAAATAATATAAGTAGTATTTGTATCTAAAGAAGCTCCTCCATTAGATCCAGCAAATAGATTCGCTGCACTTTTACCTTCAATAGAACATTTTCCATGAGTATTTGTTGTACAATTTGTTTCATTAAGGGTTAATTGATGATTATCAACAATAGTAGGATAAAAAAATAATTCTTTTTCTATAATGGAATTATTAAAACTATCTTTTAATGTACTTGTCAAAATATCAATGCTTTTATTATCTTCAACAGCATTATCTGGATTAACAATAAAAGTAGACTGACTAATATTAAGTGGTCCAGCAATAAATGAGAGGGATGAACTAGTAATAAGTGTTTCATCTTCTAATTTTACTAAAAGAGGAGTCGTTTTAGCAGTGGATGATACAAAACTAATGAGACACTCTCCATTAGTATCTGTAATACAGTTTTGAGGAGTAAAACCAGAAGCACTAAAAATAAGTTTGGTATCTTTTACGGGATTAGAAATAGTATTAAAAAGATGCATTCTAAAATAATTTTTATCTTGATTATTTGCAATGGAATTGTTATGAACAATTTCTAAATAAGATTGAGCTGTATCAATTTCTAAGGCTTGAAAAGTTAATTCTACAAGATTAAGGGCAAGATTAGGTTGTATTTTACTTTTAATAGTAAATTGACCATCTTTTAAACTTTTAAGAGTAATACGACATTTTCCTGTATCTGTTGTAGTACAAGTTTTTGTATCAAAAAAGAGATTTGGGGTACTTGAAAAACTTATTGTACTTTCTTGAATTATATTATCATTTTTATCTTTTATAAATGCTTCAATTTCATTATAATCTTGATTATCTGCTAAGGCATTATTTGTAATAATCTTAATGAAGGATAAGCTATTATCTGGAGGTCCTGCTTGAAAGGAAAAAGGTGTTTCTAGAAAATATTTTTGATTATGAGTTAGAAGTGTGGTTAAGAGATAATTACCTGCATTTCTTGTAGAAGCGGTTAGATTACATTCTCCATTTAGATCCATTTTACAACGATTTTTATCTAAAATTATTTTTTTATCTGTTGAAAATTCTACCTCTTCCAAAATAAGAGGATTATCAAATAGGTCTTTAAGAGAAAGTTTGAAAATTATTTTTTCTACTCCATCTGCAATAGCATGATTATTGAAAAGTATTATTTTTGAGTGTTCTAAATTGATTACCCCTGTAGTAAAGGAAAGAGATGAAATAGTAATAAGTGCTTCATCTTCTAATTTTACTAGAAGAGGAGTTGTTTTAGCAATTGGTGATATAAAACTAATTAAACATTCTCCATTAATATCCGTAATACAGTTTTGAGAATTAAAACCAGAAGCACTAAAAATAAGTTTGGCATTTTTTACGGGATTAGAAATAGTATTAAAAAGATGCATTTTAAAATAGTTTGGATCTTGATTATTTGCAATACTATTATTGCGAATAACTTCTAAATAAGATTGAGTTGTATCAATTTTTAAGGCTTGAAAGGTTAGTTTCACAGGATTAAGGGAAAGGTTAGGTTGTATTTTACTTTGAATAGTCAATTGACCATCTTTTAAACTTTTAAGAGTAATATGACATTTTCCTGTATCTGTTGTAGTACAAGTTTTTATATCCAAAAAGAGATTTTGGGTACTTGAAAAAGTTATTGTACTTCCTTCAATTGTATTTCCATTTTTATCTTTTATAAATGCTTCAATTTCATTATAATCTTGATTATCTGCTAAGGCATTATTTTTAATAACTTTAATGAGAGATAACTTATTATCAGGAGATTCTGCTCGAAATGAGAAAGGTGTCTCTGGAAAATATTTTTGATTACGCGTTAAAAGTATCGCTAAGAGATAATTCCCTGCATTTGTTGTGAGAGCTGTTAGATTACATTCTCCTTCAGTATTGGTTGTACAACGATTTTTATCTAAGGTTACTTGTTTATCTGTTGAAAATTCTACCTCTTCCAAAACAAGAGGATTATCAAATAGGTCTTTAAGAGAAAGTTTGAAAAATATTTTCTCTATTGCATTTGGAACAGCAGGGTTATTAAAAAGCATTATTTTTGAGTGTTCTAAATTGATTACCCCTGCCTTAAAATTAATAAGAATTTTACCTAGAAGAATTTTACCTCTTTCTTGAGTAATACTAATATTATATGCACCTGATTTTTTTGTTTTAACACGAATGCTACAAATACCAAGCGTGTTAGTTACACAACTATTCTGAGGAATGGCAGTTAATTCCTTAGGTAATAAAAAGGTTACTTTTTGATTAGAAAGAAAGGTTTTGTTTTGAGTACTCTTTCTTATTTTTTTTGCATCTTTAGTAATAGATGTATCAACTAGTTGTACTGAAAATTCAATAGTTGAGTTATTATCTGCAATAGTATTATTGTTAGTAACTTCAATAGGATCCCGTGTACTATTAAGATCAAATAACCCTGCAATAAAGGAGAGGGATGAACTAGTAATAATTGTCCCATCTTCTAATCTTACTAGCAGAGAAGTTGTTTTAGCTGTTGGGGATACAAAACTAATGAGACACTCTCCATTAGTATCTGTAATACAACTTTGAGGAGCAAAACCAGAAGCAATAAAAATAAGTTTGGTATCTTTTACGGGATTAGAAATAGTATTAAAAAGATGCATTTTAAAATAGTTTGGATCTTGATTATTTGCAATACTATTATTGCGAATAACTTCTAAATAAGATTGAGTTGTATCAATTTTTAAGGCTTGA